>SAMEA3663105__coassemble_413_pt1 | contig 89847 bp, 70 predicted proteins | sample SAMEA3663105__metabat2_low_PE_034 | metagenome-assembled genome bin SAMEA3663105 (sample SAMEA3663105) | pig gut metagenome | biome: pig gut; feature: pig-associated habitat; material: faeces | place: Denmark | collected 2012
GAATAATCAGCACTTTTTTGTCTCGCTTTTGATGCCGATTTTGAACACCCTACCTATCACCCCCCAAAAGATAATAACCGAAAAATCAGAAACAAAACTTTGCACCACAAATATAAATCATTACCTTTGTACGCTGAACAATAAAACAAATAACATACCTGGCATAATAAAAAAACGAGCAAATAAGATGTCTGCCAATTCAAGCATATTACTTGATTTTGGGCGCAATATTTACACGAACAATGCAAACTAAACTAATCATGAGTTACGAAATACCAGCGGGAACTACCCAAATAATTAACAGGAGCAAGCTTATAGCACAGCAATATAATTTGTTGCACGTCAACTCATTATGCCTGCTTCTAAGTATTCTTGAAAGTGAATACATTGTAGCCTTGCTCAAAAAAATAGGTGTAAGCAAAAAGTCTCTAATGAGCAGCATCAACAGCATTCTAAATACAGAGATTTCGGCTAACGATCAGTCAATGCTTGAGATGGATACTGATTCGGAATCTATTGCACTTGATGAAGATTGCACACGTATCATAAAATTACTAACACTTGAGGACAAGCTTGCACAAGGTAAAAAGAGTGCAGCTGAACTGCTGCTACTTGCCTTGTTACATGATCGAAGCAATGAGGCTAAAAAAGTGTTGACCGAAAATGGTGTAACCTACGAAAAGATACAAGAGTCTGCCCCCGATAGTAATAAGGTGAAGAATGACTTCAACTTTCCCAACGAAGACGATTTACCCTACCCTAACGACGATTTTTCACAAGGTAGCAAAGCACCTCGACAGACAACCGAAAAGAGACCTGCTAAGAGCGATACTGATACGCCCATTATTGACAACTTTGGCACAGATTTTACTGACATAGCAGCTAAGGGAGGGTTGGACCCCGTAGTTGGACGTGACAAAGAGATTCAACGCATAGTGCAGATTCTTTGCCGACGCAAAAAGAACAACCCCATTATTATAGGTGAGCCAGGAGTAGGCAAAAGTGCTATTGTAGAGGGGTTGGCTGATCGTATAGCACATCATCGCGTTCCTCACTTATTACAAAACAAGCGAATTGTGGCTCTTGACATGGCTTCAATTGTAGCGGGTACGCAATATCGTGGCCAATTTGAAGAACGTTTGCGTAGACTTATAAAGGAACTAAAATCACATCCTGAGGTTGTACTCTTTATTGATGAGATTCACACCATTATAGGTGCTGGTTCGGCACCAGGAAGTTTGGATGCAGCAAACATTCTGAAGCCTGCATTAGCACGTGGTGAAGTTCAATGTATTGGTGCCACTACTACAAGCGAATTTAAAAAGACAATAGAAAAAGATGGTGCCTTAGACAGACGATTCCAAAAAATATTACTTGAACCTACAACTCAAGAGGAATCACTCGTCATACTACACAACATAAAGGAACGATACGAAAAGCACCATGTTGTTTCCTACACGGATGAAGCTCTGAAAGCATGCGTCGACCTAACTAGCCGTTACATTACCGATAGAGCTTTGCCTGACAAAGCAATTGATGCTATGGACGAAGCAGGTGCACGCATGCACCTTGCTGGTTCAGACACGCCCAAGTTTGTGGTAGAGAAAGAACACGAAATAGAAAAACTACGTGAACAAAAGCTACAAGCGGCAAAGGAGCAGAACTATGAATTAGCTGCCAACCTACGTGACGAAGTGCAAAAGCTGACACGTGAGCTTGAAAAACAAACTGAAGAGTGGCAAAAATCACAAAAAGAACACCCCCTACAGGTGGACGAAACAGTTGTGGCTGAAGTAGTAAGCATGATGAGTGGAGTACCCGTTACACGCGTAAGTGCTAACGAAAGTACACGACTTCATGGCATGCGCGAGGCTCTTAACCATCGTGTTATAGCACAAGATAAAGCGGTTGAGCGCCTAACACGAGCTATTACACGTAGCCGTATTGGACTTAAAGGTACAGATAGGCCTATTGGCACTTTCTTGTTTGTAGGTCCTACAGGTGTGGGTAAAACACATCTTGTAAAATGTTTGGCTGAGTGGATGTTTGGATCAAAAGATGCCCTTATTCGCGTTGATATGAGCGAATATGGCGAAAAGTACAGCGTGAGCCGCTTAGTAGGAGCCCCTCCGGGATACGTGGGTTATGAAGAGGGCGGACAATTAACTGAACGTGTACGTAGACATCCTTACTCTGTAATTTTGCTTGATGAAATTGAAAAAGCTCACCCCGATGTATTCAACACTTTATTACAAGTGATGGATGAGGGACGAATGACTGATGGTAATGGTGTTACTGTAGACTTTCGAAATACCATTATAATCCTTACATCCAATAGCGGCACAAGACAATTGCGTGAGTTTGGAAGAGGATTAGGTTTTAATCGTTCGACAGACGACATAACGGGTGAAGCTGCTGAAGACATTATATTGAAAACCCTACGCAAGCAGTTTGCACCAGAGTTTTTGAATCGTCTTGACGACATTATCATGTTTAACCCCCTCAACAAGCAAAGTGCATTACAAATAGCCGAGCTTGAACTGACGGATCTCAGCCAACGCATGCAACAGAATGGTTACACATTACATGTTACAGATGAAGTGAAGCATTTCTTGGTTGATAAGGGATTTGATGCTCAGTATGGCGCACGTTCGCTAAAACGCTCTATTCAGCATCACCTTGAAGATGCTTTGTGTGACTTCATGATGGAACATAGTGACCAAACTGACTTTACGGCAAAATTGACTGATGGTAAAGTCATCATAAAATAAAACAAAGCGCTAATGTCATAAGATTACAGCATATGCCACACTAACGCTCAACATATACAATAAGAAAATGAACTACATTAAGACAGAAATACCCGACGTTTGGATTTTAGAACCCCGTGTGTTTGAAGATGCACGCGGATACTTTATGGAAACTTGGCGCGAAGAGGATTTTAATCGTGCCATAGGTCACGAAGTGCACTTTGTGCAAGACAATCAATCGATGTCTTCACGTGGCGTACTGCGCGGTCTACACTTTCAAAAAGGACAAGACTCTCAAGCCAAATTGGTACGCGTATTACAAGGCACTGTCGTAGATGTTGCCGTTGACCTGCGTAAAGACTCTTCCACCTTTGGCAAATATGTAGCAGTGGAACTTTCTGCCGACAACAAGCGTCAGCTATTTATTCCACGCGGTTTTGCACATGGTTTTCAGGTATTAAGTGACACTGCCGTATTCACCTATAAGGTAGACAATCGTTATGCACCTGAGTCTGAATGCTCTATTCGCTACGATGATCCAAGCATTGGAATTGATTGGCCCATTAAAGGGGAAAATGTGATTCTTAGCGAAAAGGATTTAAAACACGCTGTGAGTTTTGACGAGGCTGAAAAATTTTAAACACATTTAAGTAGATGCTCAAAAGTATTTTATACTATCATTATTTTCACATCGAAAGCACTTTCTTAGGCGCATCTGCATCTTGATAATGCACTTTCAATGTAAATATATTTTTGGGCACCTACTTATTTACTCTTTTTTGTATAGAGTTGAAACGCTCCAATGCATAAAAAGTTTACCCTTTAACTCCTTTAAAAAATTACCATTTTGAATCATATTCGCAACTTTTGCATCATTGCACATATTGACCACGGTAAGAGCACATTGGCCGACCGCTTGCTTGAACGCACTCAAACCATCAAGGTTACTGAGGGCCAAATGCTTGACGACATGGATTTGGAACGTGAACGTGGTATTACTATTAAAAGTCACGCCATACAAATGGACTATCAAATGGATGGCGAAACATATCGTTTAAACTTGATCGACACCCCGGGACACGTTGACTTTGCTTACGAAGTATCACGTAGCATTGCCGCTTGTGAAGGCTGCCTACTATTGGTTGACTCAACACAAGGAGTGCAAGCACAAACCATTTCGAATCTATACATGGCCATTGAGCACAACTTAGAAATTATTCCTGTGCTTAGCAAATGTGACATGGTAAACTCTATGCCTGAAGAGGTTGAAGACGAGATTATTGATTTATTAGGTTGCAAACGTGAGGAAATCATACGCGCATCAGGCAAAACTGGCGAAGGGGTTGAAGACATCCTGCGTGCTGTAGTTGAACGCATTCCCGCTCCCAAAGGGGATGAGAAGGCACCCTTACAAGCTTTGATTTTTGACTCTGTATTTAATCCTTTCCGTGGTATAATTGCCTATTTTAAAATTGTCAATGGCTCCATTCACAAAGATGAGGATGTTATTTTCGTAAACACACAAAAGAGTTATCATGCCGACGAAGTGGGAGTTTTGAAAATGGACCTTTCACCACGTAAAGAACTCCATTGTGGCGATGTGGGCTACATTGTTAGCGGCATAAAAACAGCAACGGAAGTAAAGGTGGGTGATACCATTACATCGGTAGCTAACCCTTGTCAAAAGGCTATTGACGGATTTGAAGAGGTTAAGCCAATGGTGTTTGCTGGGGTTTATCCTATTGAGACAGAGGACTTTGAGCAACTGCGTGCAAGTCTTGAAAAGTTACAACTAAATGATGCTTCATTAACGTTCCAACCTGAGTCTTCGGTGGCTTTAGGATTTGGTTTTCGCTGCGGTTTCCTCGGACTCTTACACATGGAAATTGTGCAAGAGCGTCTTGATCGCGAATTTAACATGAATGTTATAACTACAGTACCCAACGTTAGCTATAACATCTATGACAAGCATGGTGAAATGAAAGAGGTGCATAACCCCGCTGGTATGCCCGACCAAACTGAAATAGATCATATTGAGGAACCTTATATTCGCGCATCAATCATTACACGCACTGAATACATTGGAAATATCATGACGCTTTGCTTAGGCAAACGTGGCGAATTAGTAAAGCAAGAATACGTATCAGGCGATCGTGTTGAGCTTTATTATGATATGCCTTTGGCCGAAATCGTGATTGATTTTTATGACAAGCTAAAAAGTATTTCAAAGGGATATGCTTCATTCGACTACCACCCTATAGGCTTTCGTCCATCCAAACTTGTTAAACTTGACATTTTGCTAAATGGCGAGCCTGTTGATGCACTTTCAACGCTAACCCATGTTGACAACTCAGTTTACTTTGGCCGTCGCATGTGCGAAAAGTTAAAAGAACTGCTACCACGTCAACAATTCGACATTGCAATACAAGCTGCCATTGGTGCTAAAATTATTGCACGCGAAACGGTTAAGCAAGTTCGAAAAGATGTTACAGCCAAATGTTATGGTGGTGATATAAGCCGCAAGCGCAAACTGCTTGAAAAACAAAAACGTGGCAAAAAGCGAATGAAGGAAATTGGCAACGTACAAGTTCCACAAAAGGCTTTCTTGGCTGTACTTAAACTTGATTAAGCAAACACACATTATCATTTTTCTGAAAATGACTGCGTGTTGACTATTAATGTACATTGCGAATAGAGGTAGTATGTTATTGATGAATGGGTATTCAAGTATTTGCCATCATTGTTACGTGCTCATCTATTCAACATTCTATATGTGACTTATGCTAATACAACTGCAAAATGTTGAATTGCGTCATCACGACCACCCGATTCTTAATGGGGTGAATTTTAAGGTTGACGACAATGACTTTATTTACATAATAGGCAAAGTAGGGAGCGGAAAGAGTTCGTTGCTGAAGTCGATTTATGGGGAGTTACCTATAATATCAGGAGAAGCCGAAGTACTTGATGTGAACCTTAAAAAAGCCAAGCGAAATAAGATTCAACAGCTACGCCGGCAATTAGGCATAGTCTTTCAAGACTTTCAACTGCTGCGCGAATTAACTGTTGAGCAAAACCTTGACTTTGTTCTGAAAGCCACAGGCTGGAAGAAAAAGAACCGTGCTCAACGCATAAAAGAAGTTCTTGAACTTGTTAGCCTTGGTGATAAGTCTGACTTCTTTCCACATGAGCTTTCAGGTGGTGAGCAACAACGTGTGTGCATAGCACGTGCTCTGCTCAACAAGCCCAAAGTAGTTTTGGCTGATGAACCCACTGGCAACCTTGACCCAGAGACAAGCCGACAAATCATGCGCATTTTGCAGTCTGTACGCGAACAAGGTAGTGCTGTGGTTATGGTTACACACAACCTTAACCTATTAAACGAATTTCCGGGCGTTGTTTACAGATGCGCTGACGGGCATATTAACGAAGAAATTAATTCATAACCCTATATACTATATTATGAATATTCTGAAATTTGGCGGAACCTCAGTAGGCTCTCCACAAAGAATGAAAGATGTTTGCCAACTCATTACCGATGGTGAACGCAAGATAGTTGTGCTATCGGCCATGTCGGGTACAACAAATTCTCTTGTCGAAATTGCCGACTACATAAAAAAGCATAATCCTGAAGGTGCAAGCAGCGTCATCAATAAGTTACGTACACTTTATCGTCAGCATGTTGACCAGCTCTACGACAAAAACGACAACAAGAAGAAAACGGACGAGTTGTTGCATGACATTTTCATGCATTTACATGAACTAACAAGTTGTGAATATACTGACAAACTTGAAAAGGAAATTCTTGCACAAGGCGAGTTAATGAGTACCAACATGGTGACAAACTACCTAAAAGAACAAGGTGTTAAAGTCATGTTGATTCCTGCACTTGATTTCATGAAGACGGATGCCAATGGTGAGCCTGATATGACATACATTAAAGAGCATCTAAATGGAATCCTTAGCAAGAATCCTCATTACGATTTATACATTACGCAAGGGTTCATCTGCCGCAATGATAAGGGCAATATTGACAACCTACAGCGTGGCGGTTCTGACTACACTGCATGCCTTATTGGTGCAGTATTACGTGCTGATGAAATACAAATTTGGACAGACATTGATGGCATGCACAACAATGACCCACGATTTGTGCCTAACACCACTCCCGTACGTCAGCTAAACTTTGAAGAGGCAGCAGAGTTGGCTTATTTTGGTGCCAAAATTCTGCATCCTACTTGTATACAACCTGCTCACTATGCAGGAGTTCCCGTACGATTACTTAACACAATGGACCCTTCAGCACCAGGCACAATCATAAATGATGAAATGCAAAGCGGAAGCATCAAAGCCGTAGCTGCAAAGGACAACATTACAGCCATCAAAATTGTGTCATCGCGCATGTTGTTGGCCACAGGATTCTTACACAAATTGTTTGAAACCTTTGAGGTAAACCACACACCCATTGACATGGTTACAACAAGTGAAGTGGGAGTTACACTCACAATCGACAACAATGCTCACTTGGCTAATATTGTTGAAGAACTAAAAAAATATGGTACTGTAAGCATCGACGAGAACATGTGCATCATTTGCGTTGTGGGTGATTTACGTTGGGGCAATGTTGGTTTTGAAACCTTAGTTACTGAGGCTATGGCAAACATTCCTGTGCGCATGATTTCATATGGCGGTAGTAACCACAATATTTCTTTTTTGATTCGTGAGTCTGACAAAAAGGCTGCGCTTTGTGCTTTAAGCGAGAAGCTCTTCAATAATCAACAAGCGTAATCATTACGACAAGGGTCAAGGGAAAAGGGCTGTAAAGATTTTTTCCCTTACCCCTTGACATTTTATATATAACACAAACACCGAAACTAATGACTTTTCCACTTGATAAATTTAAGGGCTTTGAAACACCCTTCTACTACTACGACCTTGATAACTTACGCCAAACATTAAAGGCTATAAAGGACGAAACAAAAAATCGCACAAACTTCCACGTACACTTTGCAGTAAAAGCAAATGCTAATCCGCGCATACTTGAAATTATTGCTGAAGCAGGATTGGGCGCAGACTGTGTATCGGGAGGTGAAATTGAAGCTGCACGTGCGGCTGGCTTTTCTGGCAATAGCATTGTATATGCTGGTGTAGGAAAAAGTGACCGCGAAATACATACAGCGCTGAACGAAGACATTCATAGCTTCAATGTTGAAAGTTTGCCCGAGTTAGAAGTGATTAATGATATTGCACTTAAAATGGGCAAAAAAGCACACGTCGCTTTCCGTATTAACCCTAATGTTGACGCACACACACATGCCAAAATCACAACAGGATTGAATGAAAATAAATTTGGCATTGCTATGGAGGATATGGTTGCTGCCATACATCGAGCTAAAGAATTACAAGGAGTTGAGTATACGGGCTTACATTTCCACATTGGTAGCCAAATACTTGACCTTTCCGTTTACGAAGCTTTATGTCAACGCATCAATGAACTTCAAGATATTCTCGACAAGGAAGGTATAGTAACCCGTAATATAAACGTAGGAGGAGGCTTAGGGGTAGACTATGAGCAGCCCGATACCAATCCTATTCCTAACTTCAAAGATTACTTTGCATTATTCGAAAAACATTTACAATTGCGTGAAGGCCAACAATTACACTTTGAATTGGGACGCAGCGTTGTGGGGCAATGTGGTAGTTTGATTGCACGAACCCTATATGTAAAAGAGGGACATGTAAAGAAATTTGTGATTGTGGATGCTGGTTTCACTGAATTAATCCGCCCTGCCATGTATGGTTCACATCACTACACACAAAACATCTCAGCTCCTGCCAATGCTGTTGCCAACAAGTATGACGTAGTTGGTCCCATTTGCGAAAGTAGTGATGTATTCAGCACCGACGAAATATTACCCGAAACCCATCGTGGTGATTTCATTGCGTTCAGAACAGCTGGTGCCTATGGTGAAGTAATGGCCTCAACTTACAATTGCCGCACCTTGCCAAAAGCTTATTTTAGCGAATAAAAGCATAAGAGGTACTTCAATTAATAATGAAAAAGACATGGACGATTGATGAGTTTTAAATAGAATCAATCGTCCATGTCTTTTTCGTTTTCAATCATAAAGTTACAGAAGCCTTGTGGCAAAGTTCGTATTCCGTACCATAATAAACATGAGAAAAACTTTTTTACCTCACACCAATTAGTTTATGTGTTTGCAATGACAAACGCCATTGTGGGTGTTGCAAACAATAGTCAATAGCCCCATTCATAACAATTTTGTTTTTCTCACCATCCCCTGTATCACAAGGCTGAATAAAATGGTGCATTGCATGAATTTGACTATAATCATGTAAAGGTTCCCCTGTATACACCACCTTTATTTCATTACATTGCTTTAAAACGACCTTCGAAGCTAATGTACCAACAAAGGCATCTTTGGGCGATAGAGTTATCCAGTCAACATTTAAAGGCAACTTATGAGTTCCGTTTGTTTCAACAGCCACAAACTTGCCCACCTCATGCAAAGCATTAATCAATGACTCTGTAAGTTGCAATGAAGGTTCACCACCTGTTATTACAACATGCTTAGCTGGATAGGATTCGGTTTGGCGCACAATTTCCACCTCAGACATTTCAACGAACGATTGATGTGCCGTATCACAAAAGGAACATTGTAAATTACACCCTGACAAACGTATAAACACAGAGGGAACCCCTGTATAAAATCCCTCACCCTGTAGTGAATAAAATATTTCGTTAACTCTCATCATAAAAAAAAACGACCTATACCCTACTGTACTTTTAAAATGGGGCATGTTCAAAGCCAGGCTTTACGTAGCAAGCAATGTTTCCCTCCGACTCTTGAAATGTTACTTTATAACAATTAGGCACTTGTTCACATATCCAATGGGCCAAATTTTCAGCCGTTGGATTAAAGTCGAACAATTCATTAAGGGAATGGTGATCCAACCTGTCACTAACGAGTCTTTTTACATGACTAAAGTCTACAACCATGCCATTTTCATCTAACTGTTCCGCACAGCAAAAAATAGTAACAATGCCATTGTGACCATGTAATCTTTGACACTTGCTTTCATACGTTAGCCGCAACTGATGTGCATAGGCTACTTCAATACGTTTTGAAATATAGTACATCCTTATTTTAAATACACGTAAATTGGGCAGCAGGCATAGTAGCACTGCTGCCCAATTAAGGTTTAACGTTTGACACTATTGGCCATTATATTTATTGTATAGTTGTGAAATAATAAGGCAACTGGGTTAATAGAGCCTACTTATTATCCCAACTTAAAATTACTCCCATCCTAAAGCACTGGCACCCAAAACAGCAGCTTCGCTACCATTGAGAGCAGAAATCAACAATTTTGCTTCGCCTTTGTAAAGGAATAAAATGTGTTCCTCGTATGCTTCGCGTAGAGGCTTCATTAAGTATTCACCAGCTTTAGTCAAGCCACCAAAGAACACAAAAGCCTCAGGTGAAGAGAAAGTAGCAAAGTCGGCGCATGCTGTACCCAACAAGCGACCCGTAAAATTGAAAATATCAATAGCTAATTTATCCCCCTTCTCTGCAGCTACAAACACATCGTACGAGGTAATTTTTTCGGGTTCGAGGTCGCGCAATAAACTTGGTTCCGTGCTCTTTTCAAGGAATTCACGTGCAGTACGTGCCACGCCCGTTGCCGAAGTATAAGTTTCAAGACACCCCTTGCGTCCACAACCACATGATCGTGCTTCAGGAGTATGATCAACCACGAAATGGCCCAATTCTCCAGCAAAGCCATCGCTACCATAAACAACCTTACCATCCACTACAATGCCAGAACCTACGCCTGTGCCAAGTGTAATCATAATAAAGTTTTTCATACCACGAGCTACACCATAAGTCATTTCACCCATAGCAGCAGCATTAGCATCATTGGTTACGCGAACAGGAATGCCAAATACCTCTTCAAAAATTTGTGCGCAAGGAATAACACCCTTCCATGTTAAGTTGGCAGCATTTTCAATATTACCTGTATAATAGTTGGCATCAGGAGCACCAATACCCATAGCACGAATGTTTTGTATGCCACCAACTTGGTCAAGAGCAGGTTGAAGGGCTTCAAAAGCAGCGTTTACATAATCACGAAAGTCAGGATAAGCTTTTGTTGAAATAACCGTCTGTGACTTTATGTTACCACGTTGGTCAACAATACCAAATACCGAATTGGTACCGCCCATGTCTAGACCAATAACATAGGGCTTTTCAATATCTAAATCCATGTTAGGTTTGCTTATATAAAGAGATTGTTAGATGTTTTGGCCACAAAATTACAATAAAAAATGAAATATATAGTTTGCAATGAACATATTTTTGATTTTAAGTCACACTTTACCCGTATTTATAAGAAAAAGTACGGCATATTTGGGACTTCAATGGCTTTTGTTTATTTTTGCAGAACGATTGATACCGAATTATTTAAAATGAATCATATATTTGTAGAATTTGCGAGTCCACTCTTGTTGATTATCAAGGGGTTACTTGTTGGCATCATAGCATCGGCTCCTATGGGTCCTGTAGGTATACTATGCATACAGCGCACCCTGCAAAAGGGTCGAGCATATGGCATTGTAACGGGTGCTGGAGCTGCATTAAGCGACATCATTTATGCATTAATGACGGGGTTAGGCATGTCGTTTGTTATGGACTTCATTGACAACGAGCAAAATATATTTTGGCTAAAGGTTATTGGCAGTATTATGCTCTTTATATTTGGCATTTACATGTTTAAGTCTGACCCACGTAAGAGCATTCCCCACAAAACATCAGGAAGCAAAGGCACCTTGATTCATAACTTCACAACTGCCTTCTTAATTACATTGTCGAATCCACTTATCATTTTCCTATTTATTGCACTATTCAACATGTTCACATTCGTCATACCAGGCAATTGGTATGGTCAATGCATTGGTTACCTATCAATCGTAGCAGGAGCCATGTTATGGTGGTTAGGGTTAACCTACATTATCAACAAAATGCGCAATAGCTTTGGTGTTAAAGGCATTCTACGACTGAATCGTACAATAGGTAGCATCGTGTTAGCTGCCTCTATTATATATGCAGGAATGACGCTACTTAAAATTTCGTTATACTAAGATATGATTATAGCCGACAAACTAAAAAAATCCAATCGCGCTGAATACCTGCTTTATATGTGGCAGGTAGAGGACTTGATCAGAGCATACGGGTGCGATGAAGAACGTTTGGCACACGAATTTGTTAGCCGATTCCATCTTGACGCAGACAAGCGCCAAGCAACTGAACAATGGTACGCTAACTTGTGCGAAATGATGCGTAGTGAAGGCAAAATGAAGCAAGGACACCTACAAATATGTAATAACGTACTTCAAGAGTTAACCGAACTGCATGAGCAACTGCTACACTCAAACAAGTTTCCGTATTATCGTGAAATGTATTACAAGGTGTTACCTTATATAGTAGAGCTCAGAGGTAAAAGTACGCAAGCACACTGCCCCGATGCAACATCGGAGCCAGAGTTGCAAACATGCTTCGATCTTCTTTATGGAGTCATGATGTTGCGACTGCAGAAAAAAAGCATCTCGCCTGAAACTGAAAAAGCCGTAAAAGACGTGTCGGCATTGTTAGGGCAATTGTCTGACTACTACTTTAAAGACAAAAAAGAACCAATTGACTTTGATTGAAAATTTCAACATAAAATGAAACAAATATTAGTTACTGGCTGTAACGGCCAATTAGGTAACGAAATACAATTATTGGCCTCTAAGTATGAGGATAGTTGCCATTTCTTTTTTACTGATAAAGAAGAACTGGACATTACCGACCGAAAGGCTGTTTATAACTTCATTGAGCAAAATCACATAGGTATTGTTATTAACTGCGCTGCATTTACCGCTGTTGATAAGGCTGAAGATAATGAAGAACTCTGCGACTTACTAAATAATGTCGCTCCTGGCTATTTGGCTGAAGCTGTAGCCTCTGTAGGTGGCACTATGATTCAAGTTTCAACTGATTATGTATTTGATGGTACAAGTTGCACACCTTATAAAGAAGAGGATGCAACCCACCCACAAACCGTTTATGGTCGCACAAAATTAGCTGGCGAAGAAAATGTGATTCGTTCATGCGCAGGCTCAATGGTCATTCGCACCGCATGGCTATACTCTACATTTGGTAATAACTTTGTTAAGACCATGATTCGTTTGGGTAAAGAGCGCGACCAATTAGGAGTGGTATTTGACCAAATAGGTTCTCCTACCTATGCACGCGATTTGGCTCGTGCCATCATGCAAATTGTTGACAAAGGCATAGTACCAGGTGTTTATCATTTTACCAATGAGGGCGTTTGCTCTTGGTATGATTTCACGCGCGCTATTCACCGCCTTGAAGGCATTGACGATTGCAAGGTAAGCCCTATACACACAGAGGATTATCCCGTACCAGCAAAGCGTCCCCACTTCTCGGTACTTGACAAAACAAAAATCAAACAAACATTTGGCATTGACATTCGTTGGTGGGAAGATGCACTAAAAGAGTGTATCAAGGAGTTATAAAAAGCCGATGGCCTAACGTCAAGGTTCTATGTTACAGGCACATAGAATTTTGACATTGCACACAAGCTGAACACCCACTGAACTTTGATGTATGCACAAATGGACGAAAGCGTTGACTACAACGCTAAAGGGTCTTACAACAAAACATTACACAAACTTCATCACATTATTTAATGAACGCTGAAATATCACGTCGACGCACCTTTGCCATTATATCACACCCTGATGCAGGTAAAACCACATTAACTGAAAAATTATTGTTGTTTGGTGGTCAAATTCAGGTAGCAGGTGCTGTCAAGAACAACAAGATAAAAAAAACTGCCACGTCTGACTGGATGGAAATTGAAAAGCAGCGTGGTATTTCTGTCACCACCTCTGTAATGGAGTTTGACTATGAAGGCTACAAAGTTAATATACTCGACACACCAGGTCACCAGGACTTTGCCGAGGATACTTTTCGTACACTCACAGCAGTTGATTCGGCCATTATTGTAGTTGATAGTGCTAAAGGTGTAGAGGCGCAAACACGTAAATTGATGACAGTATGTCGTATGCGCAAAACTCCTGTTATCATTTTCATCAACAAAATGGATCGCGAGGGTAAGAACCCCTTCGACTTGCTTGATGAACTTGAACAGGAATTACAAATCAAGGTTCGTCCCTTGTCATGGCCTATCAACCAAGGTTCACGATTCAAAGGCGTGTATAATATATACGAACAACAACTGAACTTGTTTGCTGCCGATAAACAAAAAGTGACAGAAAAAGTTGCTGTTGATATTAATAGTTCTGAACTTGAGTCACATGTAGGCGATGCTGATGCTGCACAGTTGCGCGAGGACTTAGAATTAGTGGATGGTGTTTATCCAGAATTCAACCAACAAGACTACTTAAATGCTGATGTAGCTCCTGTATTTTTTGGTTCTGCTTTGAACAATTTTGGTGTAAAAGAGTTGCTTGACTGCTTTGTAAAGATAGCCCCCTACCCTCGCCCCACCATTGCTGAAGAACGAACTGTCAACCCTGATGAGCCTAAGTTTACTGGCTTTATATTCAAAATTACGGCCAATATTGACCCCAACCATCGTTCATGTATTGCATTTTGCAAAGTATGTTCAGGACGCTTTGAACGTAACAAGCCCTATTTACACGTGCGCAATGGCAAAACAGTACGCTTTTCATCTCCTACCCAATTTATGGCCCAGCGCAAAAGCACCATTGACGAAGCTTGGGCGGGTGATATCGTAGGTTTGCCAGACAATGGCATCTTCAAAATTGGCGACACACTCACTGAGGGCGAACAACTTCACTTCCGTGGTCTACCATCATTCTCGCCCGAAATGTTTAAATACATTGAGAATGCTGATCCCATGAAGACCAAACAATTGAACAAAGGTATTGAGCAATTGATGGACGAAGGTGTAGCACAGCTGTTTGTCAACCAATTCAACGGACGAAAAATCATTGGTACCGTTGGCCAATTGCAGTTTGAGGTCATACAGTATCGCCTTGAAAATGAATACAATGCTAAGTGCCGTTGGGAACCCATACACCTATACAAAGCTTGCTGGATAGAAAGCGATGATGAGGCGGAGCTTGAGAACTTTAAAAAACGCAAATACCAATATATGGCTAAAGACCGCGATGGTCGCGATGTCTTTTTAGCTGACTCAGGTTATGTGCTACAAATGGCACAACAAGATTTTGAGCATATTAAATTCCACTTTACAAGTGAATTTTAAACATATTGCCAATCATAATTATCAACCAACATAATATAAAGTAAAAAGTATTGCAGTAATATATGGTCAAATATTACTGCAATACTTTTTTTCGTATCACTGTTTTAAGGAAATAGAAACTATAAACAACGATTCTCCCCTTGACTGTCACAAACAATCAAGGGGAGAAACCATATAAAAAATGCACGTTAACCGAACGTGCAATAGTAATAACTGTGAAGTTTAATCCTACTTCAGCGATACAGAAATTTCTTTTTCGCCTTCAGTTATGTTGAGCTTACCCTCACGAAGCAACCAACCCAAACCCAAATACAAATCTTTGTCTGAACGAGTCTTGATGGCTTTCTTCAGTTCTTTGCCTGTAAGTTCACCGCCCTCATTAAGAGCTTCCCAAATTTTACCAGCCAATTCGCCAGCTTTTTCTTCGAACATACTTTAATTATTGTTAGTTAAACATGGTTGTATAGGAATGGTTGTTAATATCCCTAAACGCAAGCAAAGATACAAATAAAAATCATTATTCTGCAAGATTTTACTTGAAAATCAAGTACTTTTCAAATATAAGAACTGAATTTGTTTAATTTAGTTAGCAAAATGTTTTTTTAGCTTGTCACATAAAAGTATGTCGAAGTATGTTTTTCGTGCTTAGCATCTTTTGAACTTTAAGTTCTAATGTTTTGATGTATAAAGGCTATTTAAAGAAAATGAAAGGGGTTAATAATCAATGATATTCAAAACAGAACTCATAAAACTTTTAAAAATCTTCTACCTAAAAAATATGTGTGTAGCACATAGTCACACTTCAACACATATATTCTAATTACAACATGCTAAGCTTCACATCACACTTCAAGCATTTTTACATAAAGAAACATACAAGCCATTCCCTAACGCTAAATAGCACGTCCCATTACATGTTACAAAATACTTTTTGGCTAATTGCTGCATTTGGCAAACACCTGTGCTTAGCTGTTTTACCAGACAGTACCCTTTGCCAGAATGGCAAACAAGTTGAGATAATAACAAAGATGATATTTGAACTTTGTTATATAGAAGCAATAATTTAAGAAGAAGTCTATGAATTAAAATCGCAATAAGTTTAGACGGAATCCATCTTGTTTTTTCAACTATATGACTTCGAAAAAACGTTTTTTTATGTAATTTTGTAACGATAAAATATTAAGTTTTGAATTTAGCAAAAATGGTATGAAGGGCTAATGGCACATAAATATGACGAGATGACGAGCGAAATGTACCTATAGTAAATTCAATTACATGATTCCGCTGTCAACTGCTCCATCCGGCTCACCCTTTTCTTAGGGATTTGCAATAATTACTATCAGATATTTCATCAGATTAATAGTACCACAAGATTGAGTGCTTAAGTAACTTCCACAGCGTTAATTCAAATAAAAAATCTTTTTTCCCCATATCTATTCAAAATATGACAAACAAAAATAAACTACTGAATGTATACAACGCGTCAGCTGGCGCTGGCAAAACCTATACACTGGCACGTGAATACATCACAAAAATGCTTGAAACAGACAGCCCCAACAACTTCACTCATATTCTTGCAGTAACTTTTACCAACAAAGCAACTGCTGAAATGAAAGACCGCATTTTGAAATACCTATTCGCCATAGCTTACCCTGATAGCAGAACTGGTAATGATGTAAACTTTCTGAATGATGTAAAGAAAAATATAAACATCACCGACGATGAGATTGAACAACGCGCTAAAAAAAGTTTGAGCGCTATTATGCTAAACTATGATCGTTTCAAGGTTGAAACGATTGACTCTTTCTTTCAATCATTGCTCACCAGTTTGGCCTACGAACTGGGGTTAACCCGTGGCTTTAAAGTTGAACTTGACGATAAAGAGCTCATTGATTGTGCCGTTGACCACCTTTTGCTTTCATTAGGTTCAAATAATAATCAGGCCTTACGAAAAAAGGTGTATGACTACCTTGATTGCAATATGGATGAAAAAGAAGATTGGAAGATTGCACGCGAACTTAAGAAATTTGCTAATAAATACCTGCTTAAAGACAAGGTAGTTAACAACCTTGTAGAACTTGAAAGATACACAGATACGTCAGAAACTGATCATATAAAAGAATTACGTGGTAAATTAAATGCAGAGATAACTCACTACAAAAAGCAGCGAGAGCAAAGCATAAAGAATGTGTTTGACAAACACTTTATGAATAATGAGTACAATTTTAGTAATGAAGAAATTATACAGAAACTGCGTAATGAATTAGAAAGCCAAAGAGATTATATCAAAAATGGATCAAGAACAATCAATTCGATTATAAAGTATGTAAATGAAATATTGGATGGCACTATATTCAAATCATATGCCCCCAATAAAACCATCCCATCATTTATAGAGGATAAGAATGCACTTTCTAAAAAAGGAGTCAATGAGGATATAATGGAGAGATTACATTCTTTGATGTGTGACCTCGAAGATGTGCGCATCACCTATTCTGATTCCATTCGCTACAACACCTCTCAAATCACTTTAAATAGCCTAAATGCCCTAAGCTTACTAAGTGCAATTGAGAAGGAAATGAAAGCATTGTCAGCAGACAGCAACACCTTTTTGCTGACAGAAACGCCCCACCTATTTTACAGTCTTGTTAAGGATGAAGATGTACCCTTTGTGTTCGAACGCCTGGGAACGACCTTGCAACACATAATGATTGACGAATTTCAAGATACCTCACGCAAACAATTTGATAATTTCAAAAAGTTGTTGAGTGAGTTAATGTCAAATGGGAATGATTGCATGCTCGTAGGAGACATTAAGCAAAGCATCTATCGTTGGAGAGGAGGAGATTGGAACATACTACATAATATCGAAGATGAATTTAAACGCAATAACCTCTCAAATAGTGTGCAGTTAAACCCACTTACAACGAACTACCGTAGCCACGAACTAATTATACGATTTAACAACGCATTCTTTGTCAACGCTGCTCACTATATTGACTGTAAAATAGCAGGAGCTACTCACATAGAAAATGTTATTGAGCATTCTGATTGGGACTGTTATCCACTTGACGATACTCAAGGCCATGAGCCTCAACTTATGCAAAAAATCGTGGATTCTGCTAATGAATCAATCGTAATGCCCAAAGGCAGAGTCTGTATGAAAGAGATATATAAAACGGTAGAACAAATACCTAAGCATACCGATGGTTGTGGTTATATACGTGTTGAACTTGTAAAAAACACCCAGCGCAATAGCGTATATCAGAGTGAAATCATGGACAAAATGTATCAAGAAATAACACAGTTGATTAAACAAGGTATACACTGTAATGACATAGCCATCTTGGTACGCAGAAATAAAGAAGGCGAAATGATTATTAAACATTTTGCCCAGATTGAAAGTAACCTATCTAACAACCAGCACATACCTCTTACTACAGCTGAAGCGTTTATGTATAGTTCTTCTCCGCTTATCACGTCGGTGATGTATGCCATTCAGCTCGCTGTAAGCATGCATAACTACCACCAACAAGAAGCTAACAAAGAGAGCAAAAGTGATGCTTCAACTGAAAAGGTATTTACACCTATATATGAGCAACTTCTACGTAAAGATTATAGTTCAATTCTACGGCACGATTTAAAAGACGAAGCCTTACAAGAAAGATATATAGCACAACTTGAAAATTTCATTCAAACCATAAAGACTGAAGATTTCTTTACCTTTTGGCAAGAGGCTCCACTCTATGAGTTTGTACAACACGTAGTGCAATCTCTTCATTTATATGCGCTTGATGACGATGCTCACTTAAAGCAAGCTGCTTACCTATATAGTTTCATGGACGATGTGATAGCTTTTGTTGATGATCAAGGTTCAAGCATTATTGCCTTTGTTGAGTATTGGAATGATGAACTTTATAAAAGAGCTATTTCTACGCACAACGACAAGGCTATTAGTATTATCACCATTCACAAAGCTAAGGGACTTGAAAAAGATACTGTCATGATTCCGTTTGTCAATTTCGATTTACAAGATGCTTCTGAAGTAGTTTGCGCTCCCCCCGAAAATTATGACGAATTTAAGGAATACAAAGACTACATCTCTTATCGTGACAAAGACAATAATGAAGGAATGTTGCCATTTATACCCATGACTTATGGCAAAGAAATGAAAAATTCCTTGTATTGTAAAGACTACGACGAAGAAGGTGATATGCAATTAGTTGATAATATGAACGTACTGTATGTTGCCTTTACACGTGCATGTAACAACTTGTATGTGTGGACTAAGGGATCAATTGATAAAAAGGGATTTAAAGAAGACAAAACACCCTCAGCATTTAACCTCATACTTAACTTTGTAAACCAAACACCGCAATACTTGACTGATAATGAAGGTTGGGTGTATGAGTATGGAAAGAAGATGACAGGTAATGCTAAGAAAGAAAAAGTTATAAAACAGGATGCGACAAAAATTAAAAATCCATTCGACACAAACACTTCCCCCGATACCATTGATGTAAAGCTACACCAAAGTGCTCTTGATGGTATATACTTCATCGAATCAGACGAGGCAAAAGATTTTATGTTGAACATAAAGAGCGAACGTGCACAAAACGAATGTATAACATTAGACGAGGCTACACATCGAAGTCCTCGAGAACGGGGCATTTTGTGTCACGAACTCTTTTCACGCATCAACACTTTAAACGATTTAGAGCCAGCGCTATCTTCTCTTTGCGACGATGAACTCATCGAACCATACGAAGTGCCTCAACTCAAGCACATGGCTAATCGAGTTATTTTAGAATGCAACGAGGAGAATGAATGGTTTAATGGTAGCTACACGCTTTATAATGAAAGCGACATACTCATCCGCGGTAAGTTATCACGAATCATACGTCCCGATCGTGTCATGTTACAACCTATGGATAAAAAAGCCATTGTTATTGACTACAAATTTGTGGATTCACTTGACGAAGATAGTTTGAAAGCAAAAACAAGTAAGTATCGTGGAAAGATAGCCTTATACGCCTACAAGTTGAAACAGCTACTACAACTTGACGATGTAAAATCATATTTACTCTACATCAACGTTGAAAGTAATGATGGTGATAAATCCATTACTAAAATAGAGCAAGTTCCTACTTACGACAAGAAAGAAACAAATAGTAGGAAATAATTACCATTCATTGTAGTTACTACCCCAAGTATGATACTGCTATTATTTTAATGAACACCCTTTAAAAGCCAACACGGATATGGCCAGCAATCATAAAAAAAGTTTTCTCGAATTAGTAGCCGACTCGCTACTATCTTCAACTGCCAAAGGTGATAATAGAAGTGTAAACCTACACAACACCATTGTTGTATTTCCTAATAAACGTGCCAGTTTGTTTTTGAACGACTACTTAGTTAAAAACAAAGGTGATGTTATGTGGGCTCCCCAATATATGTCTATTAGTGAGTTCTTTGACTTTCTGGCAAAGAAGGGGAAAAAGAAGATAAAAAAGATAGGTCGCACTGAAGCCATCGTACGTCTTTACAACAACTATAAACAGCTCTATCATTGCGAATTAACCAAATGCCTTGCCGAACAACCTCACCTAAGCGAGGAACAAAAAGCAGCATCCACCATCAAGAGTTTGGATGAATTCTATGGTTGGGGCGAACGATTGTTACTTGACTTTGATGATATCGACAAAAACATGGGAGATGCCCATAAAATTTTTCGTAATTTAAAAGATTACGAAGAAACGGGCATTAGTGGTGACTTACTTAGCGAAGAACAAAGAGCTGAATTGGAACATTATGCACGCAATTTTAAAGACGATACTAAAATTCGCGTACGCTATGCCTTGTTGTGGAGAATTTTACAACCGCTCTATGACCAATTACGTCATGAGTTAACCAGCAATGGTAAAGCATATGAAGGGCAACTCTACCGATATGTGGCCGAAGCCTACCCAAGCATAGTTGGCACAAAAGCATATAATGAAACTGTATGCCACACTAATGAAGACTCTCAAATGGGCTTAGACAATAAAGTGCGTGTGGCCTTTGTTGGATTTAATGTCCTCGACAAAGTTGAGAAAATGCTCTTTCTAAAACTCAAAGAGCAAGGCATTGCTACATTTTATTGGGATTACGACACCTATTATGTCAAGCAACTGAGCAACAATAAATATGTTAAAGCATGCTCAGAGGCGGGAACCTTCCTTGCCGAAAACCTAAACTTGTTAGGTAATGACTTAAAGGGATGTGAGGCTCACTTCAACAATTTACTAAACCGCAAACCTGGTAGCATTACGTTTGCGCAAGCTGACACCGATGCCATACAAGCCCAATATGCAGCACAATGGCTCAAAGATGAACAGCAAGAACATTTTGATAACACTCATGCACGTGAGACGGCTATTGTGCTGAGTGATGAAAAAATGCTTCAGCCCTTGCTACATGCCCTACCCTATGGTGAGGAGCAGACTGACGTTAAATGCGTTAATATTACCAAGGGATTTCCACTGAATTTCACATCGGCTTATGCCATCATTAACAATGAAATAGACAAATTACTACATGGCGAAGCATTGCCACTGACTTCCTCACATGAAATGCTTCGACTTAAGTTTACCACATGCCCTACCATTAAAGAGGCTACACAAGTGCTTAACGCTTTGATAAACCTTGTGAAGCAACATATGTGGTTATCCGAAACTGAAGATGAGACTGATGAAATGGAGGATGAGGCCGAAGTTTATCAAACTGATACTCATGAAGAGAAATGGATAAAAATTCTGCATAACGAGTCATATTACCAAGTATATGTCAAACTAACAGAATTCAAGGACATTATCAACAAGACACATTTGTTTGAGGATAGTGAAAACCACTCGTTGCTAAGCATCAACTACACTATGCTATTCAAACTTATGCGTAAGGAGATGCAATTAACCTCCATACCATTTCATGGAGAACCTGCCATGGGACTACAAGTGATGGGGGTGCTTGAAACACGCTGCCTTGACTTCAAACACGTGCTAATGTTATCTGTGGGCGAAGGAATATTGCCGCAACGTTCTTCTGAAGATTCATTTATTCCTTTTATCATACGTACAGCCTACGGACTCACCACTTATTTGCGCAAAACAGCCGTGTTTGCCTACTATTTTTATAGGTTATTGCAACGCGCTGAAACCATCACATTGGTCTATAACGACTCTACACAAGGAACTCGAAAGGGTGAAATGTCACGATTCATGCGCGCCATGCTTGTTGATAGCAACTTATCGAAGTTCATTCGTCGTGTGCAACTTGTCAATGAGCCGAAACCTCACGAAACCTTTTGTGATGAATTTAAGGTAAAGCCTGAACTGATTGGTAAAAACTTATCTCGCAGCTTTTCACCTTCAGCACTCAATACCTACCTACATTGTCCACGTATGTTCTATTACAAATATGTGGAACACATACAGGTGCCTGATGAGTCTGGTAGTGAAGTAGTCGACCCACGTAACTTGGGAACCATTGTACACAAAATAGCAGAATACATATTCAGTGAGTACAAGAATCGCATCATCACACCTGCTAACATACGGCACATCATTGATAATGTAAAAGGGAAACTTGACAAACTCATCATACAAGCATTTGAAGAGGAGAAGTTAGAAGCCAACGACTTCTTGAAGCATCTTGTCAAAAAGTTCGTTATCACTTTACTTAAATTTGAGGCCAGCGACAAGCCTCAAGTCAGTCAGTTTGTTTTTAAAGATGCAGAAAAATCTATTTACACTACCATCGGAGTGCACATAAAGGGTGAAGAACACGATGTGCCCATAAGAATAGGTGGAACGATTGACCGCATTGATATTGCCACATTCAATTCTGCTACCAACAAAGAACTTTCCACGGGGCGTTTCCTCCGAGTGATTGACTACAAAACAGGCGGCAAAGTTGACGAGAATATCACTTTAGATACACTCTTCAATCAAAAGACTGATAAAAAAGGTAACATTACACAACCTGAACATCATCCCAAATACCCTTTCCAAGCATTTCTTTATAGCTGGGTTATAAGCAGAGAAAGCCCCTATCGCACGGAACAGATTGATGGCATCTGTCCTGCACTTTACTATATTCATCACACCACCAATGACGAGTATACCCCTTACATTAAATTAGGTGATAAGTGGTGTTATGACTTCAATACATTTGCACTTCCTTTTGAGGCCAAGCTAAAGCAATTGTTAGAGGAAATTCTAAGTCCCGACAATGCATTTGCATGCACCACTCAAGGAAATAAGCGATGTAAATACTGCGACTATAAGGCATTGTGTGGTAATAGCGACATTGACGACAACTACTAAGTATACGCGTTGGCGGAATTAGCAAACAAGTTAATGGGTTAACAGGGTTAACGGGTAAGTTTGTCTTTTTGGGGGCTTCTTACCATTCTGACTTTAACACAATAAGTGGTGTATTGCATACTTACTTGTTAACCTGTTAACCAAGAATTCCGCCAACGGGTTAAGAATATCATCATCAACTAACATTTTACCCTCATGTACAACTTTACAATTGAATCAGATTTTAAGCAACTTTTTCCACAATTCATTGGAGCGGCAATAACCGCACAAGTAACCAACACGCCTTCAAATGAATATTTATGGAAAGAAATTGCCACAGCAGAGCAACGACTCTGCCAACAATACACAACAGAAACCATAAAACAACGCACAGGCATTGCCGCCACTCGCCAAGCGTACAAAATATTTGGTAAAGACCCCAGTCGCTACCGTCCTGCATGCGAACAATTGGCACGCAGAGTACTACAAGGTAAAGGACTTTACCATGTCAACACAATTGTTGACATACTCAATCTCATTTCGCTTAAATCGGGTTATTCCACAGCTGCTCTCAATGCAGCAGCCATTAGCGGTAACAGCATCAACCTTGGCATAGGGTTATCTAACGAACCTTACGAAGGCATAGGCCGAGGTGTACTCAACATTGAGCATCTACCTGTTTATCGCGACGCAATAGGGGCTTTTGCTACTCCCACCAGTGACTCTACGCGCACCATGATATCAGACAACACTTCACAACTCTTGGTGATTATCAATGGCTATGATGGACGAACTGAACGCTTGCAACAAGCCACGCTTGACACCATCGCATTACTTGAGCATTATGCCAATGCCACAAATGTGGAACATACTCTTTACTGAGAAGAATACAGATGAGGCCAAATAGGAGCCTTTCAGTAAAAGACACCTACTTCACCTGACTAAAAACGAATGGAGTTAGGACTTACAAACAAGAGTGCTAAAAAGGCAATAATGAGCAATCATTCAATTCTACTTAGATATAAAAACAGAAACTCTTGTAAGGAATAACTGAAAAGGCTCTTGAATGCCCTTCATTTAGTTGAAATATGAAACAAGAAATGTGTAACATTTTTGACTGAAAAGTTTTGATGTTTCAAAAGTTTTCTACAAATTTGCAAGGTAAATAACGCATTTAGCAACATTAATCGTTCATTATCATGGAAAATACAGCACAGTCTCTTAGCGGACTTAAAAGAGAGGATTTCCAAAAAGTAATACAAGGAAAGCAGGTTGATCTATACTTTTTGCGCAACGCAAATGGTATGGAGGTGGCCGTAACAAATTATGGAGGTTCACTTGTAGCAATCATGGTACCCGACCGCAATGGCAACTATGCCAACGTGATTCAGGGACATGACAATATTGACGATTGCATCAGTTCGCCTGAGCCTTTTTTAAGTACTTTAGTAGGCCGTTACGGAAATCGCATTTGCCATGGCAAGTTTACACTGAATGGCAAAGAGTATAGTTTAGCTATTAACAACGGACCCAATCACCTACATGGTGGTCCCACAGGCTTCCATGCGCGCGTTTGGGACGCAGAGCAAGTAAATGACCATACATTGGTACTTCGCTATGTTTCAGCCTACTATGAAGAAGGTTTCCCTGGTGAATTGTCTATGACAGTAATGTACTCACTCTCTGACGACAATGAACTAAAAATTGACTATAAAGGAACTACAAACAAGAAGACTGTTGTGAACATGACAAGTCATGGCTTCTTCTCACTCGCCGGCATTGGCAATCCCACACCTACTTGTGAGGACGTGATTTGCCAAATAAATGCCGACTTTTATGTGCCTATTGATGAAAATAGCATTCCAACAGGAGAAATTCGTAGCGTAAAGGGCACTCCGTTTGACTTTACTACTCCACACCCCGTAGGTGACCACTTGACAGATTTCAGTAATGAACAGATTAAGAATGGCGCAGGTTACGACCATTGCTTTGTTCTTAACAAGCACGAACCGGGTGAACTTACCTTTGCTGCTAAAATTGTAGAGTCTAAGAGTGGCCGTTCAATGGAGGTGTATACCACAGAACCTGGCGTACAGTTCTATTCTGACAACTGGGCTGATGGTTACAAAGGCCAACATGGTGCAACCTTTGGTAAACATTCAGCACTTTGCTTCGAAGCACAGCACTTCCCCGATAGTCCTAATCGCTCTTACTTCCCACCCGTTGTACTCAAACCTGGGCAGGTATATACACAAAAGACTATCTACAAATTTGGTGTGGAAGAATAAACTTAAAACATTGAAGTTTACGAGTTTACATACCAATGTAAATTCGTAAACTTTCATAACTATAACAATAGCAACTCAATTCATCTAATAATCTAAATTATCTTTCTTACAAACAAAAAATGAGTAATCAAAAGAAACAGTGGGGTGCCATCATCGTGATGATCGCCCTCTTCGCAATGATTGCATTCGTGACCAATCTATGCTCACCCATGGCTATCATCGTAAAGAATGACTTTGGCGCAAGTAATGTACTTGCTCAAATTGGTAACTATGGCAACTTTATTGCTTACTTGGTAATGGGTATACCTGCAGGTATGATTATAGCCAAAATTGGTTACAAAAAAACAGCCTTGTTGGGTCTTATCATTGGCATTATTGGCATCTTAGTGCAGTGGGCTTCTGGCCACGTAGGTAAGGAGTATGCTTTTGCCGTTTACTTGATAGGTGCTTTCATCAGCGGTTTTACAATGTGTATTCTTAACTGCGTTGTTAACCCCATGCTTAACTTGCTTGGTGGTGGTGGCAACAAGGGTAACCAATTGATTCAAATTGGTGGTGTATTCAACTCTTCAGCCGCTGTATGTGTTTACATCTTGATGGGTGCCCTCATTGGTGATGCTGCTAAAGCTCACATTGCTGACGCTACTCCTGCCTTGATGATTGCACTTGCTATCTTTGTTATTGCATTCATCGTTATTTCATTTACCAAGATTGAAGAACCCGAGCAAGCTCCTGTTGACACTTCGCTCATTAAGGGCGCACTAAGCTATCGCCACTTCAACTTAGGTATCTTGGGCATCTTCCTTTACATGGGCATTGAAGTAGGTGTCCCTACTTACATTCTTCAATTCCTTACATCTGACCAAGGTGGCAACATGGCAGCCTCTACTGTAGGTTTGATTGTAGCTGTTTACTGGTTGATGATGTTGGTAGGCCGCTTCATCGGTGGTGCCATTGGTGGCGCTGTAAGTAGCCGTACTCAAATTACTGTAGTAAGTACACTTACAATTCTATTGGTACTCTTCGGCATGTTTGCTCCTGAAAGCATGCAAGTAAATGTACCTGCTATCGATTGGGCTACACTGACAGTATCAAGCGAAAGTGTACCTGTTGGTATCTTTGCCTTCTTGCTCGTAGGTCTTTGCACATCAGTGATGTGGGGTGGCATCTTCAACATGGCTGTTGAAGGACTTGGCAAGTACACAGCTATAGCTTCAGGTATCTTCATGACAATGGTATTTGGTTGCGCTGTAATGGTTGCTATTCAAGGTTGGGTTGCTGACCTTACTGGTAGCTACATGACGTCATATTGGGTAGTTGTATTCTGTGCAGTCTACCTACTCTTCTATGCCTTGATTGGTAGCCGTGTTAGCAAACGCGAAGAGTAACATTTGACATATCGATGTTTATAATTAAAGTTAAAGCGCACCAAGCATAACGCTTCATTGCGCTTCAACTTTAATCATTAATAATCAAGCAGAAATATGAAAAGTTTTCATTATTTACTTTACATAGCATCTGCCATTACCTATTCTTTAATCCTATAAAAATTCCTACTCCCATGAAATTAACAGTAGATGATGTAAGAAGCCGTTTTGTTGAACATTTTGATGGTACAACAGGTTCAGTATATGCCTCTCCAGGTCGTATTAACTTAATTGGTGAACATACCGACTATAATGGCGGTTTTGTATTTCCAGGTGCTGTAACACAAGGTGTTATTGCCGAGATTAAGCCCAATGGAACACGCAAGGTACGCGCCTACTCTATTGACTTAAAGGATTATGTTGAGTTCAGCCTTGATGACGAAAAGGGTCCTTCAGCCACTCACTTCCGTTTCATTTATGGCGTATGCCGTGAAATGATGAAGTTGGGTGTACATGTTGAAGGTTTCAACACTGCTTTTGCAGGCGATGTTCCCTTAGGTGCAGGTATGTCATCATCAGCAGCATTGGAAAGCACTTATGCTTTTGCATTGAACGACCTCTTTGCAGACAATAAAATTGATAAGTTTACACTTGCTAAGGTTGGCCAAGCTACAGAACACAATTACATTGGCTGTAACTGCGGTATTATGGATCAATTTGCATCTGTATTCGGCAAGGCAGGTAGCTTGATGCGTTTGGACTGCCGCTCGCTTGAGTTCAAGTATTTCCCATTCGACCCTAAGGGTTACAAACTCGTGTTGCTTAACTCACAAGTTAAACATGAGTTGGCATTTTCTGCCTACAATGATCGCCGCAAGAGTTGCGAGAATGTTGTAGCTGTCATGAAGAGACATTGGCCCAACGTTGAAAGCTTGCGTGACGCTACCTACGACATGCTCGATGAAATTCGCTCTGAAGTTAGCGAAGAAGACGCATTGCGCGCTAAGTATGTAATTGGCGAAAAGTATCGTGTGCTCGAAGTTTGCGTTGCTCTTGAAGAAGGTGACTACGAAGAAGTGGGCAAAAAGATGTATGAAACACATTATGGCCTAAGCAAGGAATATGAAGTTTCATGCCCTGAACTTGACTTCTTGAATGATGTTGCTCATAGCTGCGGTGTAACAGGTTCACGTATTATGGGCGGAGGCTTTGGTGGTTGCACCATCAACCTCGTAAGTGAAGATCTTTACGCTAATTTCATCGAAACTGCTAAGAAGGCTTACAAAGAGAAGTTTGGCAAAGAACCTATCGTGATTGACGTTGTCATTGGCGATGGTTCACGCAAGCTTTGCTAATAAGCATTTGTTATAATTATAAGCTAAGGTACATGAATTATTATATATAACTCATGTACCTTAATTTTTTGTTTATAAGTAGGTATTCAAAATTAGTTGATATGAATTGGTGCAGTATTTCGTTCAGAAACAGAGGTTGAAGAGGGAGCGTAGCGGGCTACGTGACCGATGAAACCTATGTTTATGGGCGAAAGAGTGCGCCAAGGCATATCGACTAATTCTGAACATTATTATATAAACTAATTTTGAACACTTATGTTCAGATATAAGTGTTCAATTTCATTTTTACATTGAAAATGCATTATCGGGATGTTTTCTTCATTCAAAGGTTTCTGTCCTCCGATAACGGAAGAACCAAAGGGGTTATTGCTGACTATGTGACTGAGAATAAAGGAAACATCTGCGCCCGACTATCTACTTTCAATGTAAAAATAATATCTATAGTTTGTATAAAATAAAATTATGCGTCTACTTAACGACTAATATTTATTATCTTTGTACGTTAATTGCTGAAACGTAGTATAAAAATAGAGTCAGCTTACAAATGCCTATTGACACATAAGTAGGTATTCAAAATTAGTTGATATGAATGGATGCAGTATTTCGTTCAGGAACATAGGTTGAAGAGGGAGCGTAGCGGGCTACGTGACCGATGAAACCTATGTTTCTGGGCGAAAGAATGCGCCAAGGCATATCTACTAATTCTGAACACAATTATATAAACTAATTTTGAATACCTACTTAACCAATTGACGCATAAATGAAACTCAACCTACGAATGAAACACTCAACCATTAAGTAATGAATATAAAATACATGTTACCAGCATTAGCTCTTGCTGCAACCTCAGCATGGGCACAGCAACAAGACAATCAATCATCGGGTATTGACAAGGCCAACATGGACCTATCAGTAAAACCAGGAACAGACTTTTACCAATATGCCACTGGTGGGTGGACTGCTGCACACCCGCTCACACCTGAATTTTCAAGGTATGCACAATTTGATGCCTTAGCTGAAAACAACCGTAAGCAGTTGCGCGAACTTATTGAAGGAATGGCCGCACAACAGCATGAAAGAGGAACACTTGAACAAAAAATTGGTTCACTCTATCGTTTGGCAATGGATAGCGTAAGACGAAACAAAGAAGACTTTGCTCCCATCAAACCATTGCTTGACGAAATTCAAGCACTCAACTCTCGTAAGGCCATTCAGTACGAAATGGCTAAACTACAAAATTTAGGCGTATCTAACTTTTTTAGTTTCGGCTGTGATGCCGACATTAAAGATGCTAAGTGGAATCTTATGCAAGTAAACCAGGGCGGCATCTCTATGGGTGAGCGCGACTATTATTTAGAAAATGATGAGCCTACAAAAAAAATTCGTGATGCCTACCGCACGTATGTTCAGAACTTGTTTACCATGACGGGCATGACTGCTGAGCAAGCGACAAAGGCCATGGAAGCTGTGCTTAAAATTGAAACACAAATTGCGACTGCCTCATATAGTGCCACTAAGCAACGTGATGTTGAAGGTAACTATCACAAAATGTCGTACCAACAATTGTTAACTGACTTTCCAGGCATAGATTGGAGCACACATTTTTTATTAAGTGGCATTCCCGCATTCAAGGAAATTTCAGTTAATCAACCTGAGCCCATACACGAGGTTGAGAGGATACTTGCTGACTGCACGATTGATGAACTTAAATCATATCTCTACTTTAAGGTGGTGGATGATGCAAGCAGTTCGCTTAGTGATCGTTTCCGTCAAGAAGCCTTCAACTTCTATAATCATACTATGGCAGGTGCTGAACAAGACCGACCACGTTGGAAACGTGCTGTAGGAGCTGTTGAAGGAGCCTTAGGCATGGCTGTTGGACGACTCTATGTAAAGAAATATTTTCCAGAGTCTTCAAAACAACGCATGATTGAACTGGTTAAAAACTTGCAGGAGGCTTTAGGACAACGCATTGACCAACAAAAATGGATGAGTGCAGAAACTAAACAGCAAGCACACAGCAAACTCAATAGTTTCTACGTAAAGATTGGCTATCCTGACAAATGGATGGATTATTCAAAATTGGACATTGATGAAAATTTGAGCTATTATGAAAACATGGTTCGTGCTAATCAATTTAGCAGCAACTACTACATTGAGAAGCATGTAAATAAACCTACTGATCGTACGGAATGGCTCATGACTCCGCAAACTATTAATGCCTATTATAACCCTACAACTAACGAGATATGTTTTCCAGCTGGCATTTTGCAACCACCCTTCTTCAATGCTGAAGCTGACGATGCATGTAACTACGGAGCTATTGGTGTGGTTATAGGACATGAGATGACACACGGATTTGATGATCAAGGAGCGCAATTTGACAAAGATGGCAATCTTAAAAATTGGTGGACGGCAAAAGACAAAGTAGAGTTCGAAAAGCGTACAAAGGTCATGAGTGATTTCTTTGATCACATTAAAGTGTTACCTGATTTGAACGCTAATGGCAAACTCACCTTAGGTGAAAATACCGCTGATCACGGAGGACTGAATATAGCTTACCAAGCCTTACAAAATGCAATGAAGGTTCATCCCCTCGGCCAAAAGGATGGTTTCACTCCCGAGCAACGATTTTTCTTGAGCTATGGCTTAATTTGGGCTAACAACACTCGCGAAGCTATGCTACGCCAATTAGTTAAAACGGATCCTCATGCTCCTGCACGTTGGCGTGTGAATGGTGCCTTACCACATATTGATGCATGGTACAAAGCATTCAACATTACATCAAAAGATCCGCTGTTCATACCCAAGAAGAATCGCGTGGATGTATGGTAAAACCTATTAGCATTAAGTAGCTATTCTTTTTACATCGAAAGCACGTTATTGGGTACAAGTGTTTACTTCATTCTCAATCATACGGATCGTTTAGTTCTTTCGAATAAAGTAAATGCCAAATCCCAGCAACGCGTTTTCGATGTAATAATAAAAATGAGTACCTACTTATTAAACATCTTAACTAATAATGAATTCATGACAAAAGAGAAGACAGAAGTTTCGCTACCAGAAAATGCCTTCCGACCATTGAAAGAAGGTGAGGAATATGAGCCATTAATGAAGAGTGATAAACAATACCGCGAGGTGACTCCTTGGTCACTTGTATGGGGATTACTCATGGCTGTTATCTTTTCAGCTGCAACAGCTTATTTAGGATTGAAGGTGGGACAAGTGTTTGAAGCTGCCATTCCAATCACTATCATTGCTGTAGGTGTGAGTGGTGCCACACATCGCAAAGACCCATTGGGCGAAAATGTAATCATACAGAGCATTGGTGCATGCTCGGGTATGATTGTTGCTGGTGCCATTTTTACACTACCAGCTCTTTACATATTGCAGCACAAATATCCCGAGCTAATCGTAAACTTTTTACAAGTTTTTCTATCTTCAGTGTTAGGTGGTATATTGGGTATTTTATTCTTGATACCTTTCCGCAAATACTTTGTAAAGGATATGCATGGTAAGTACCCATTCCCAGAAGCCACAGCTTCAACACAAGTTCTTATTTCGGGTGAACGTAGTGGTTCACAAGCCAAACCTTTGTTGGTAGCAGGACTTGTAGGTGGTTTGTTCGATTTTGCTGTAGCAGCCTTTGGCGCATGGAACGAGAATTTTACTTCTCGTTGTTGCGAAATAGGTAGCAACATTGCAGACAAAGCCAAACTCGTTTTTAGCATTAACACAAGTGCAGCACTACTGGGCATGGGTTACATAGTAGGACTTAAGTATGCAGCTATCATCTGTTTTGGTTCAATTGCCGTATGGTGGGTGATCGTGCCTGGCATTGCGCTTGTTTTTCCTGATATGAACGTAGCCGATGGCATAACTGCCGCTAATGCATCGCCTGAACAAATATTTAGCTATGCAAAGAGCATTGGCATTGGTGGTATTGCCATGGCTGGCATAATTGGCGTAATTAAAAGCTGGGGAGTTATCAAAAGTGCATTTAGCTTAGTAGGACAAATTTTCAAAAATGGTAATACCAACGAAGAAGTAGAACGCACACAGCGTGATATTTCAATGAAAATCATAGCAATAGGCTCTTTACTAACCATTATCATTACTGCCCTATTCTTTTATTTCGACGTAATGGGAGGCAACTTACTGTTTACCATCGTTGGTATTTTAATTGTTGCCATAATTGCATTTTTGTTTACTACAGTGGCTGCTAATGCCATAGCTATTGTAGGGTCTAACCCCGTAAGTGGTATGACGCTCATGACACTTATTCTGTCATCTATTATTATGGTGTTAGTAGGATTGAAGGGTACTGGTGGTATGGTAGCAGCTCTTATTATGGGAGGCGTTGTATGTACTGCACTTTCATCAGCTGGAGCTTTTATAACCGACCTAAAAATCGGCTATTGGCTCGGTGCTACGCCTAAGAAGCAAGAAACATTTAAATTCTTGGGTATTCTTGTTTCTGCTGCCACTGTTGGTGGAGTTATCATGATACTTAATAAGGCTTATGGTTTTACTCCTGATAATGCCGATGTTATGGCTGCACCGCAAGCACGTGCTATGGCTGCTGTAATTGAACCTTTGATGAGCGGGCAAGGTGCTCCATGGTTACTCTACGGCATTGGCGCTATTATTTCAATTGTTTTGACGCTTTGCGGTGTGTCGGCTTTAGCTTTTGCTTTAGGTATGTTTATTCCCTTGCAATTGAACCTTCCTCTCATTGTAGGTGGCTTAGTAAATTGGTATGTCAACTCACGTTCAACTGACGTTGCACTTAACCAACGCCGCAATGAAAAAGGAACGCTCTTAGCCTCAGGCTTTATTGCAGGTGGTGCGCTCATGGGCGTAATAAGTGCTGGTATGCAATTTGGTGGCCTTAATTTTGCTAATGCAGCTTATCTTGATGCTCCCATTTCACAAATTGCATCACTTATTGCTTACATTGCCTTGATTTTGTATTTAACTAAGGCATCAATGAAAGCTTAACCACACTTAAGCTCAACCTTACTTGTCATACACCTGCTTATGGCAAATAAGGTTGAGTTTTATTGTATGAATTGCAAAGACAATTATACCCCGAGAAATCAACCTATATTATGGAAGAACGTATAAAGAAAGACTTATATCAATATTTACTCTCCATCAACATGATTGATGAACGTCTGCCTGAATGTACTGATATTGAAGATAAATGGCAAACATTAGCCGAAGCATATTTACCCGATGGAATACGTGAATTTAACAACTACCCTACTGTATCCTTAGGATGGATGATGTTTATTGGTATGGCTACGGCAAAGTTTTGGGATAAGGATTGGGATAAATATAACGCTGTACCCGACCTTTACAATCAGATACGCAATCAACGTGGTTATGATTGTTTAGACGAATACATTCTTGAAGATGTTCTTCACATGAAAGCGAATGCCTCTGATAAACTTTCGCAATTGGTAGCAGAGTGTGCTTCGCGAACATATAATAATTTGTGTCATGCACATATTGAGCCTGGCACACGTGAGGCTTTTGATGGTTACATAGCCTGTTTGCACCAACTTTATTTAATGGGTGCAGCCATTCAACTAAAAAGGATGGGCTACCACATGGAACGCATAAACTAACACCACCATTCACCCTAAGCCTTTTGCCATAGCAAAAGAGTAGATACATTAAAAGAATAGAGTAGGTGTCAGGGATATTATACCCACGACATCTACTCTATTCTTTTATTTATAAGTAGACACCCGAAATAAACCGACTTGTTTCAAAGCGCTCTACTCGTGTCTCTGATATAGCAAAGACGGCCTTTAACCCTTGCTAAATCAAAACACCTACTTACTGCAATTGTACTCTTAGCACAATGCAGATACTTTTCTTTGTCATAGATGCGATGCTAAAGAACGAAATATATTAATACTCTACATCGTCCAACCAATTGGTTGGACGATGTAGAGTACTATACTCATTGCCATTTGCAATTAGTACTAAAATTCGTCCAACCAATGGTTGGACGAATTAGAATACTATACTCATTGCCAATTGCAATTAGTACTCTAAATCGTCCAGCCAATGGTTGGACGATTCAGAGTACTAATATGCATAAGTGTTTAGCATATGCTAAACACCTTTAGAGTACGTAATAAATGATGATTTTATGGTTACCCTTTGGAGGTTGGAAACGCATATTGATAAGACGGATAAATGAAAAATACCCTAAAGTAGGTGTTCAAAATAATATTGAGCACCTACTTTACTGCCATTTATAAATACTTTTTTCGTACCTTATACCTTATTTATCGTCTGTCACGATTATAGAAAATTAGGCTTGTTGCTTATGTCCCTTTTCACTAAATACTAAGGCGAAAAGTATCAACACGACTAATGCGTAGCCTGCAAAGATAAGCCAACAAGTTGTCCAATCACCAACAAGATGTCCAGCCTCATTCCAATGGCAATAATGGTTAATGACTTCACCTGCTAACAAAGTACCGATAGTGGCACCTAAACCATTGGTCATAAGCATGAACAATCCTTGAGCAGATGCTTTTACTTTGGGGTCACATTCTTTATCAACAAATAGTCCACCTGAAACATTAAAGAAGTCGAAAGCTACACCATAAACGATGCATGAAAGAATGAACAAGATAACTCCTGGGAAGGTAGGACCACCTAACCCAAAGAATCCAAAGCGTAGCACCCATGCTAACATGGCTATCAGCATAACCACTTTTATGCCATAACGACGAAGGAAGAATGGAATGAAAAGGATGCATACAGCCTCAGCTATTTGGCTGATGGACACCAACATTGTGGCATTGTTGGCCGCAAATGAATCGGGTACTACTTCCTTAAAACTCGTAATAAATGGAGTGGCATAACCATTGGTTACTTGTAACGACATGCCTAACAAACATGAGAAGATAAAGAATAAGGCCATGCGCTTGGTCTTGAACAACTTAAAGGCATCCAATCCAAAAGCTTCATACAATGATTGACCTTGTGTCTTCACAATACGACACTTAGGCAATGTTAGACAATAAACAAAGAGCAACACGCCTAAAACGCCTGACACTAAAAATTGCATGTGTGTAAGCTGAAATTTGCTATCATCCTCAAGCAACGTAAAGCTGAATGTATTGGTCGTTGTGGCACAATTAACAAACCACATAGTTGCTATAAATCCGACTGTACCAAACACACGGATTGGAGGAAAATCCTTTACTGTGTCTAATCCATTATTTTTGAGCAAAGTAAATGCAGTAGTGTTTGAAAGAGCAAGCGTTGGCATATAGAAAGCTACGCTTAAAGTATACAGCGTGATGAATAGGGTTACATCAGGATGACTGCTTGATGCGCCCATGCCCCAAAGTGTTATCATGAACATGCCTGCTACTAAATGGCATATGCCTAACAAACGTTGTGGCTGCACGTAGCGATCGGCTACAATGCCCATTAGTGTGGGCATAAAAATAGATACGATTCCTTGTATGGCATAAAACCATGAAATGTATGCACCCATGCCTGCACGTCCTAAATAATTGCCCATTGAGGTGAGGTAGGCACCCCACACGGCAAACTCAAGAAAGTTCATCACTATAAGACGACCTTTCAAACTTGAATTCTTCATTCTTTTGGTTATGTTTTTATTGATTAATCAAACTATCTAACACCGAGTGCAAGTTTTTTTCGGTCATTCGCTCTACAAAATAGCGACATATGGTTCCACTTGCATCAGCCACATATATGCGAGGGATAACTCCCGTAGCAAACTTTTCGTAAACGAACTTATCAGTTTGTGCACTATATGGCAAATTAAAATTTTTACTTTGCCAATAGGCTGCAACATCATCTGTTCCTTGTGCCCTACTTATACATATAAAATATGCCCTATTAGCGTATTGGTTATACACTTGCTGCACTATAGGCAACTCGCGCTGGCAGTCGCCACACAATGTATTGAAAAACACTATAACTGAAGGCTTTCCTTGTAAAGTGGTATTGCTAACGACCATACCATTGGATGTTTTTACTGAAAATTGTGGTAACTTCTGCCCTACTTTTACTACATCCGTATCTCGTGTCATCTGCTCAACTTTGCCTAAGCACGAACACATTGTGACAAGTGTAGTAAACAAAATCAAGATGAATTGTTTCATAATGCAAATGTACAAATAGTGAGGGGCTTATCACGGCCTTTTCTGTATTTTTTTCAATAATCTAAAAAAAAACATGATTTTTTTGTTACAAAAAGCCTTACTTTGCGTTACACTAATAAAGCAAGGGCTTTAAAGGTAAGCCAACAAATGTGATGACAGCACTCTGAAGGTTCAAATGCATAATACCCTCTACAGGCCCAACATTCCTTACAACAACGCTACAACATGAAAATAAGACTTTCAACATGACTGATACAGCATCACAAGGTTCTGTATTGAACGCTTTTCAGCGCATGAAAATGCGACTCCAACACATGGCTGAACGCTTGACTGGTAACAGCGAGGATGCTGAGGATGCTTTGCAAGATGCCTTTGTGCGGTTATGGGTGAAACATGACAATATCACATCTGACGATGAAGCTTGCGCTATAATGTCGACCACAGTACATAATTTGAGTATTGATGAATTACGACGAAGGCAACACATCGATAGGGTTGACATTAATGACATCACCCTCAACACGCAAAACCTTTGCGACGACAACGAGCAATCTACTGCAAATGAGCGATATGCCGAAGTGCAACGTATCATAAAGCTAAAACTCAGTTCTTTGCAACAAACAATACTTAAGCTACGCGATTATGATGGTTTGGACTACGATACTATTGCAGCGCAATTAAACATGCAACCTCCAGCCATACGAATGCAACTGTCACGTGCACGCAAAATAGTGCGCGATACTTACCGAGAGTTACATAAATCATAATGAAGAAAAGCTAATATGCAAAACATTAATAATAAGCACTCAAACCTTACGCGCGAAGAGTTGCTTGCCTTGGCTCAACGCTACTTTGAAGCAACAACGACCGAAGAGGAAGAAGAACTGCTCAAACAATACGTTACAACAAAATACATAAACGATCCTGCTTTTGAGGATGTTGTAGCAACCCTATCATTGGCTGCATATAAAGTTCACGAGCATTCAAATACTACTGCTGACAATAACAAACACTTTAGCATAACTCTTCGCAATCATTGGCAACGCGCCCTAAATATGGGCATCGCAGCTATGCTATGCATCACAATTGGAATTAGTGGAGCTATATGGCATTACCAACGTAACAACCAATGCATTGCTTACATTGATGGCAAGAAAACTACAGACACAGAGGTTGTTATGAAAGCCATGAAGACTTCGATTAACGACATCAGTCGCCCTGCGAATGAGCCAACTGTCGAAACGCAAATTAATGACATTTTCAACACCATTGACGAATGAAACATAAACAATACGTTATTACTCACCTATTGACCTTGTTATGTGTATTGATGCTATGCATCCCGTTATATGCACAGCAAGGACTAAAGATAGCTCCTTTGTTTAATGGGCAATACCGCTACATGAAGGGCACAACTGAAGTGTTGCTCAAAGGTCGCAAATTGTCTCCCTACAAACTGAAATTATTCAGGAGCATTACGGTGGGCACAGAGCATGTTAACCTTGTTCAAGTAGAGCGAATGGTTAAAAGCGATGCAACAACTGCAATTGATAAGGAGATAAGCAGCAAACAAGGACATCTTTATTATGCCTTTTATCAGTTGCGTCCCTTAGGTTCTACTCGTCGCTACTTGTTTTATAAGAACAATGCACTCAATGCTAAGGGACATAATAACACATTCACTCTTATTTATATGGAGGGAACAGCAACCCTTGACGAACTTAAACGTAACTTCGCAAAATAATTAGTTTATGAAAAGTATACTTCTCACAGTCTTTGCACTAATCTGCACTACTGCTGTAAAAGCACAACAAACCAGCATTAATGACACTATTGCACACGTTATTTCACCCGACAGCATTGTTATTTATGAAAATGCTCAAGGCAAGCATGTACAAGTGTATGGCAGCAAAACACACCCTGACTATCAACTACATTACACCATTAAAAGTGCTAATGATGAAACAACCACTTCGGAACATATAGGCAACTGGGACTTTACATTGCCCTTTCAAAAGCAATCGAATAAGAAACATGCCTCTGTGTGCGTTAATGGTTTTGACATGATACACTTGGGTGCATACATACCCACCTACAAAGGCGCTGGTGTCCCTTCTAAAATAGGTTTTGACGCTGGCTTCGACTTGATGAATATTGAAATGCTATCAAAATCGCGCAAAGAACATTTTTATGTAGGATTAGGGCTTGAATGCTTTTTGATATTTAACGACAAGCAACACTATTGGGCTAAAAAAGATGGTTTGCTAACCTCAACGGCCTATAAAGATGAAACGTACAAGCGTAGTTCATTTATGGGGATTACGTATTTAAGCATCCCTATTCACTACCAACATGACTTTAGCAAAAAATTTGCCTTGCGCTTTTCGGTTATTCCACAAATAGCTATTGAGTCTAACATTCGCAATCGCTACAAAATAGGTTCAGCCACTTATTATGACGTCTATAAAAAAATTAATCCACGAAAGTTTAGCATTAACTATCGTTTAAGCATAATCAACCCCCTTTATGGAGGACTTTACATTCAGTATAATCCCTATAGCACATTTAATAATGCTGCCGCATCTCAATTTAAGTCACTTTCAGTAGGTTTCACCTTCTAAAGCTCACTCATCATTTAATTATAACTTAAAACAGAATGCATATGTTGTCATTAAAATCTATTCTTGTTAGCATGTTGATAATGCTACCTGCATTTGTTTCCGCTCAAGATAGTATCCGTACAAATAAAATAGTTGTAACGGACACCATTAATAAAATTACCAAAGTAGACACTCATAAGAACCGATTCATTAAACGACTTAAACAAAAAAAGAATGGCCTTTATGGTGGAAATGTTTACTTTGGCTTTGCACAGGCCATTAATGCTCCCAAAGAAGTAAACTTAAGCATGTCGGCCTCTAATGAAATTGGATTTGAACTGGGAGGATATAGATGGTTTAATCATAAAAAAAGCCAATACTTTTCAGTCGGATTAGGTTTTGACTGGCGTAATTTCAGGATGACAGGACGCGAACGTTTTGTTCAAAATAATAAAGGAGAACTTGTTGTTGAAGGATACCCTGAAAGTGCAACAAGCACCATTAGTTCACGCATAAAGGTTTTCAGCGTAAACCTGCCATTCCGATATACTTTCTTATTACCAAAAAAATGGAGTATGGATGTTGCTGCCATTCTTAACTTTAATACATTTGCATCAGCCGAATCGTTTTACAAAGTGCAAGACGGAACTATGCAAGTAAAGCATCATGTAAAAGAGAGCTATAAAGACTTGCATCAAAAGGTGGTTACAGTTGACTTCATGGCACGAGTTCATTGGCGCGGCTTAGGCTTGTATGTTAAATATAGTCCGTGCAAGGTTATCAATCAAGACTTTGGACCATCGTTCACCCCTATATCAACAGGTATCATGTTAGGTATTTAAGAAATAACTAAGTAGGTGTTCAATTTTATTTTGAACACCTACTTATATATTTTCTTACGGTTAAAGAAGAAGCCTACATAAATGTTGGCATAATTAACAGAATTGGTTAATGACATGCGCTTTTGCCGGTAAACATATAGGTGACTAATGAACGACCCTCCGACAAACCAATGTGCGTTATTCCACACAAGGCCAAACCGCGAAGTACAATCGAAACTAAAGTTTTTTAAATCAAGCAATAGCTCATTCCCCCTTAACTTACTTCCTTTTGCCTTGCGTACTCCTAACGATGGCATTACCGAAGCGCCCATTAAACAATTGCGTGCAAAAACCCAATTATAAGCATAACCCACGCTTGCATAATAGTAGTTATAGTCTATGTTTGAAAACTTTAGTTCCTCTATTATTTTCTCTTCATTATTCGTGCCTATTAAACTATTAGGCAATTGCCTGTAATCAAAATCAAGGTGTTGCCTACTAAAACCAAGTCCTAACATAACCGATCCACAACTTTTGCGCTGCACGGTACTTTGATTATAAGCTGCGGGATATGAAAAGTGACGATGATTAAACACATAATACGCACTAAACGAAGTTATACTTGCCTTCAATCCAGTAAAAGGATAGTTGAAAAATTGATTCGCTTCAACTCCATCAAAACCTATTGTACGGCGTAAACGGAAGTTACCATCGTTTTTTATTTTTATAAAATCACATCCTAACATTGAACTATAAAGACTAAAACTGAATTCTGTACTCTTGCCAATAGCCTGTGGGTGTGAAACGTCAAAAGTATAGCCTAAAAATATCCATCGCCACCCGAAATAGGGACCAACCTTGATGCTCGATGCAGGTTTCGTTGAAATACGTTGCGAATGGTTGGCTTGATCGGTTCCATCTAATCGATAGGTCTGAAAATAATTTGTATTCTGCGCCATCACCGTGAAATTATAGTAATTGGGTGATATATACGTAGTATCATAGTCATCAAAGCTCTTGATAAAGCGGAATAGTATTCCGCCAGCATGTTTTACTTTACGTTTCACATTCTGCAAGCGAGCCAAACGCTCATCATTTGAAAAATGCAAACTATCAGGACGCATACAAAGACTATCGTTAACAACTTGTGCATGCACAAAAGTGTTGGCCGAACAAGCCAACACAATACCTAAAATGAAATATTTTATAAATTCTTTGATAAGCCTTTATGAATGTTTGCTGATTCTATAATTTATTCAAGATACGATCAACCACCCAATTTACAGGGGTAGCACTCACACAGTCACATTTGCAAATGGCCTTATTCTGTAAATGCTCTACCACAAGCTTTATAAGTGGCAACTGAACATAAGGAGGATTCTCTACCACAAACTCTTGTCTACCCTCTTCATTTTGCAGCACTATGGGCTGATAAGTAAACACCGAGAATGACAAAGAACCTTTGTCACCCACAATATCAATTCTATCCTCTTTGGCCGATTCATGTGCTACAAAGCACCAAGAGCCAGAACCAGGCAATCCATTTTCAAACTTAAAGCAAGCACTCACAGAATCCTCTGTAGGATATAGCCCTCCTCTATTAGCCTTCATACCCTCGGCTTCGAGTATAGGTCCAAACATCTCTTGCAACAAATCAATTTGATGAGGAGCCAAATCGTAGAAATAACCACCTCCCGCAATATCAGCTTGAACACGCCAAGGAAGATTCGTCTTATTGTAATCTAAGTCACGAGGAGGCACCGCAAAGCGTATCTGTACATTTACAACTTTACCAACAGCACCATTCTTTACAAGTTCCTTCACCTTCATAAAGTAAGGTAAATAACGTCGATAATAGGCAACGAAACATGGTACACCTGTTTTTTCGGCTATACGGTTAATTCGGCAACAATCTTCATAATTTGACGCCATAGGCTTTTCAACATACACAGCCTTTCCACTTTTCATTGCCATAATAGCATATGTGGCATGTGTTGATGGCGGTGTTGCTATATACACAGCATTTACTTCAGGGTCGTTTACCAACTCTTGAGGGTCTGTATACCATCTGGGGATTTTATGACGCTCAGCATACGACCTTGCTTTATCAGCACGACGACTCATCACAGCCACTACCTGCGAGCCTTCAATAAGGTTGAAAGCTGGTCCACTCTTTTTTTCTGTCACTTCACCACAACCGATGAAGCCCCAACGTACTTGTTCCATAAGCTGATGCCTTAATTTTATTATTATGACCAAGATAGAACAAGGCGAAAGCAATAGGTCAAATTTGCTTGAACCTATTGCAGAGCCGCAGCCTATCTACTACAAAAATAAGCAAAAGTGACAATACGACAAAGTAAAAAGGCACAAAGATGTGAATGGTATACACATCTTTGTGCCTTTTTTATTTTTTCAGAAAATAGAATTTTAATACTCTTGCCAGCACTTAATTTCTAAGTCATCAAGCTTTAACGTGCAAAATGCGTTAATGAAAGCAGAGGCTAAGCGAGCGTTGGTAATCAAAGGAATGTTTAAGTCGATGGCTGCACGACGTATTTTGTAACCATTCGACAACTCACCTGTTGAAAGATTCTTAGGTACGTTCACAACCATATCAATCTCTTTGTCATGTAACATGTCAAGAGCTTGAGGTTGTTTACCCTCTTCGCTGGGCCAGTATACCATTGTGTTCTCTATACCATTTTCAGTAAGATAACGACTTGTACCTGGAGTAGCAAATAGCTTGTAACCATGATCACGCAACATTAAGCAAGCTGCTAACATTTCAGCCTTTTGTTTGCCATCGCCCGTTGAAAGAAGAATGTTCTTTTCAGGAATGCGTTGACCTACTGAAAGCATTGACTTTAACAATGCAGAGCGTGAGTCCTCTCCCAAGCAACCTACCTCACCTGTTGAAGCCATGTCGACACCTAATACAGGGTCAGCCTTCTGCAAGCGGTTAAATGAGAACTGTGAAGCCTTCACACCCACATAGTCCAAATCGAACAAACTCTTTGCTGGTTTCTCAACAGGCAAGCCCAACATGATGCGAGTAGCCAATTCAATCAAGTTTATTTTCAAAACCTTGCTAACAAAGGGGAATGAACGTGAAGCACGCAAGTTACACTCAATTACCTTGATGTCATTTTCCTTAGCTAAGTACTGAATGTTGAATGGACCCGAAATGTGGAGTTCCTTTGCTATTTGCTTTGATATCTTCTTAATGCGACGAGCTGTTTCGACATACAATTTCTGTGGAGGGAACTGAATAGTGGCATCACCCGAGTGTACGCCTGCAAACTCTACGTGTTCAGAAATTGCATAAGCTATAATTTCACCATCCTTAGCTACAGCATCCATTTCAACCTCCTTAGCATGCTGCATAAACCGACTTACTACTACAGGATGCTTTTTCGAAACATTTGCTGCTAACTTCAAGAAACGTTCAAGTTCCTCTTGATTTGAACATACGTTCATAGCCGCACCTGAGAGCACATAAGAAGGACGCACCAAGACAGGGAAGCCCACTTGCTTAATAAACTCTTGAATGTCATCCATTGAAGTCAAAGCACTCCATTCAGGCTGGTCAACTCCTATGCGATTCAGCATGGCTGAGAACTTTTCACGATCCTCGGCATTATCAATGTACTTAGCTTGTGTGCCAAGCAAATTAATATTTTCGTCATCTAAGCGCATAGCCAAGTTATTAGGAATTTGGCCACCAGTACTAACAATCACGCCATAAGGACATTCAAGGTCAAGAATATCCATTACACGTTCAAAGGTGAGTTCGTCAAAATAAAGACGATCACACATATCGTAGTCAGTCGAAACTGTTTCAGGATTATAATTAATCATGACAGAACGATAGCCTTCCCTACGAATCGTGTTCAACGCTTGCACACCACACCAGTCAAATTCAACAGAAGAACCAATGCGATAAGCACCTGAACCCAGCACTACAACCGAACGCTTATCATTCTCAAAGTTGATGTCATGTGCTACTCCGCTATAAGTAAGATACAAATAATTGGTTTGTGCAGGATACTCTGCAGCGAGCGTATCAATTTGCTTTACGACAGGCAAAATGCCTGCTTGCTTACGGCGAGCACGCACAGCAAGAATAGCCTTTTCAATGTCCATGTCTTGCTCCATGCCTACAGCACGAGCTATTTGGAAGTCAGTAAAGCCTTGTACTTTAGCCTTACGTAACAACGCGTTGTCAAGCACATTGATTGAAGTACATGCATGTAACTCTTGGTCAGTTTGATGTATTTCATACAGCTTTTGCAAGAACCAACGATCGATCTTTGTTAAATCGTGAATTTGATCTATCGTATAACCAGCCTTAAAAGCCTTCTCTATTACAAAAATACGTTTGTCAGTAGGTTCCTTCAAAGCAGCATCAACGTCGTCAATCTTCAATTCCTTGTTATCAACGAATCCGTGCATGCCCTGCCCTATCATACGCAAACCTTTCTGTATAACCTCTTCAAAAGTACGGCCTATAGCCATCACCTCACCTACCGACTTCATTGAAGAACCCAACTCACGATCTACACCATGGAATTTACCCAAATCCCAACGAGGTATTTTACATACTACATAGTCGAGCGCTGGTTCAAAGAAGGCTGAAGTAGTTTTAGTTACAGAGTTCTTTAAGTCAAAAAGTCCATAACCCAAACCTAACTTAGCAGCTACAAAAGCTAAGGGGTAACCAGTTGCTTTTGATGCCAAGGCTGAAGAACGTGAAAGACGAGCATTTACCTCAATTACACGGTAATCTTCGCTATTGGGGTCAAAAGCATACTGCACATTACATTCACCCACAATGCCCACATGGCGAACAATGCGAATTGAGAGTTCGCGAAGTTTATGATATTCGGCATTGCTCAACGTTTGTGATGGAGCAATTACAATACTCTCACCCGTGTGGATGCCAAGAGGGTCAAAGTTCTCCATATTACAAACTGTAATACAGTTATCAAAGCGGTCGCGTACAACTTCGTATTCAACCTCTTTCCAACCCTTCAAACTCTTTTCAACCAACACCTGTGGTGAAAAAGAGAACGCTTTTTCGGCCAACTTATTCAGTTCTTCCTCATTGTCGCAAAAACCCGAACCTAAACCGCCCAAAGCGTAAGCAGCGCGCAAAATAACGGGATAGCCCAATGCCGAAGCAGCCTTACGTGCTTGTTCTATGTTTTCACAAGCTTCACTCTTTATGGTTTTAACGTTGATCTCGTTAAGTTTCTCCACAAAGAGTTCACGGTCCTCTGTGTCCATGATAGCTTGCACAGGGGTGCCCAGCACCTTTAAGTTATACTTTTCAAGCACACCACTTTCAAAAAGCTTTACACCGCAGTTAAGAGCTGTTTGACCACCAAAAGCAAGCATAATGCCATCAGGGTGCTCTTTTTGAATAACGCGCTCTACGAAATAAGGTGTTACAGGCAAAAAGTAGATGCGGTCAGCCACACCCTCCGATGTTTGCACCGTGGCAATATTCGGATTTATCAATATCGTTTCAATGCCCTCTTCCTTTAGCGCCTTTAAAGCTTGTGAGCCTGAATAGTCGAACTCGCCAGCCTCGCCAATTTTTAAAGCGCCCGAACCGAGAAGAAGAACTTTCTTTATAGTATTCATGTGTGAATGTGTTAATAATGTAAGGGAAAGGAAGAGTACTTTATTTCAGTAGCTTTACAAATTCGTCGAACAAGAATTCAGTATCGACAGGTCCTGAGCATGCTTCAGGATGGAATTGCGCTGAGAACCAAGGGTTCGTCTTATGGCGTACACCCTCATTAGAACCATCATTCATGTTTACGAAATAAGGTTCCCACTCTGCGGGTAAAGTACGGCTATCAACAGCGTAACCATGATTTTGTGAAGTAACAAAACACTTGTTTGTACCCACCATGCGTACAGGCTGATTATGGCTACGATGTCCATACTTCAGTTTATAAATTGTAGCCCCTGCAGCCTTTGAGAGCAATTGATTACCCATGCAAATACCCATGCAAGGACGTACATGAGGATTAGCCAAGAACTTCTTTATGTTATTTACAGCCTCAACACAAGTATCAGGGTCACCAGGGCCATTTGCCAAGAACAATCCATCAAACTCCATGTCGTTGAAATCATAATTCCAAGGCACACGAATAACCTCGACCCCACGTTTAATCAAGCAGCGAATTATATTATTTTTTACGCCACAATCAACGAGTACAACCTTTTTACGATTCTCGCCTTCATTATAACGTATAATTTCTTTGCACGAAACCTTAGCTACATAATTCACGCCTTCATATTCAGCGGTAGGCACATTATCAGGTTCATCGTCAAAAAGAATCTTACCCATCATCACACCATGTTCACGCAAAACCTTGGTAAGTTCACGCGTATCAATGCCTGTAATGCCAGGCACTTTTTCGCGCTTAAGCCAATCGCCCAAGCTCTCTACCGCATTCCAATGACTATATTGTTCGCTATAATCACTCACAATAATGGCTGATGCATAGATTTTATCGCTTTCCATGTAAATAGCTAAGCCATCCTCACCTATAGTAAAGGGAGGTACGCCGTAGTTACCCACGAGCGGATAAGTGAGCGTCATGAGCTGACCTGCATACGAGGGGTCAGTCAAACTCTCAGGATAGCCCATCATGGCAGTATTAAAAACAACTTCGCCTGCCACAGGTGCTTCATAACCAAACGACTGACCATGAAATTTGGTTCCGTCGTCAAGAACTAGTGTTACGTTACGCATATTATTGATATGATGAGTATATATTGTCCTATTCTACGTTATATAGCACATTCGTTTTACTACCTGTGCCATTATACGTTGTCTAGTATATTTGAGGGTTGTATTTAAATATTTGACGCTTTCACTGCGATGAGGACTAAGAGATGAAGGCTATTTTTAAGCATTTATCCTTTTATGATTTTCCTTACGCTTTTAATTGAGCATCCCATCAGCAAACACTATAATTGTTTTCATAATAACGTATAAACGCCTCATTTACACGTTTATTTCCACCTGGCGTGGGATAATGACCTGAGAAATACCAATCGCCAGGTGAATGTGGACAAGCCTTATGTAGTCCATCAAGGCTCTGATACACAATGTGAATCTCCGTTTTCACCCCATCTGGGCGCAGCATTTCTGCCATTTTATCTGATATTTCATCAGACGTAAAAGGCGCATACACCTCACGCACATAGTTTACCACTTTTTCCTTTGGTAAATTCTCTTGAGCCTTACAACGCTGGTAAATGTCGGCAAGAATATTTTCCGTTCCACGTTCCTTATGCAAAGCAATTGCCGCACGGAAAGCTATAAACTCGTCCATCTTAGCCATATCAATGCCATAATAGTCAGGATAGCGCACCTGAGGAGATGAACTTACCACCACAATGCGACGAGGATGTAAACGATCCATAATGCGTATAATGCTCTCACGCAAAGTTGTGCCACGCACTATACTATCATCTATCACCACCAAGTTATCTACACCTGGACGGACAGAGCCATAAGTAATGTCATATACGTGAGCAGCCAAGTCGTTGCGTGAATTACCCTCTGCTATAAAGGTACGCATCTTTATATCCTTCCAAGCCACCTTTTCAGAGCGTATACGACGCGACAAAATGTTTTGCAACTTATCATGCGTTATATCACCTCCGAGAGCTTCAATATCCTTCACCTTTTGTTGGTTGAGATATTCATTAAAGCCTTGCAACATACCATAATAAGCAGCTTCGGCTGTGTTAGGAATATACCCCAGCACCGTATTATCTAACTCATTATTTACGGCTTTTAAAATAGGTTCTACCAAGGTACGTCCTAACTCCTTACGCTCACGATATATATCAATGTCAGAGCCACGGCTAAAATAGACACGTTCAAACGAGCAAGCTGCATAATTTTTGGCATCCAACACCTGCTCTGTATGCATCTCACCATTCTTATTCATGAATATGCCCTGTCCAGGCTTGAGTTCATGCACTTCGTCTGCCTCAACATCAAGCGTTGTTTGTATAACTGGACGTTCTGAAGCCACCACCAAGAGTTCATCGTCTTTATAGTAAAAAGCAGGACGAATGCCCCATGGGTCACGCATTGAAAACATTTCACCCGACCCTGTTACACCACAAAGCACATAGCCACCATCCCACACGGGAGCCGACTGACGCAACACATTGCAAAGGTTTATATGGTCTTCAATATAACGTGTAATATCCGTATTCTCAAGTCCTTTGGCTTTTGCTTCCTCAAAGCAGCGTTCACTCTCGCGATCAAGGCGATGTCCCAACTGCTCCAATAAGATATAAGTATCCGACACCATGCGTGGGTGTTGACCTTTCACAGCAATCTCGTTAAAGATTTCCATTACATTGGTCATATTAAAATTAGCACAGATGCACAAATTTTTAGCACGCCAATTATTTCGACGGAGAAACGGATGTACATACGAAAGGCCACTCTTGCCAGTAGTTGAATACCGGAGGTGGCCCATATATATCTCACCAGCAAACGGCACGTGGCGAGCTGAAAAGCCCGCATCGTGTAATTGTTCACTTGTGTAATTTCCTAATTCCTTATGTACGTTACCAAAAATCTCTTGAATTGCGCCACCACCAAGGCCGCGCTCACGAAACATAAACTCCTCACCTGGAGCTGCCTGCATCTTCACACAAGCCAAGCCAGCTCCTTCTTGTCCGCGGTTATGCTGTTTTTCCATCAGCAAGTAGAGCTTATTCAAGCCATACATCCACGTACCATATTTCTTCTCATAATAACTGAGTGGTTTTAGCAATCTTACCATTGCCACACCACACTCATGCTTCAAAGGTTCCATTCGCAGTATCTTTGGTTTTGCATGCAAAGATACTGTTTTTATATCGGATACACGAATTATTACTTTATTTTTGTACGATTTAATTTTATGGGGTGTTCTACAATTTAATTTGAGCCAATATCACAACTATCGCGAAGCAGACTTTTATATCTCAATAATGAGCGTAGTGTGCTATACCCGTTGAAGAATTTTTTAGTTAACAAAATACTTACTAAATCCGCCAATCATAGCATTTATCACACGCCTCTATATTGCCACAATTAAATCAGCCAACCATTCATTTGTTTTTCTTCGCTGATAGTAGTAAAGTCGCCATGACCAGGAAGAACCTTTACCCCATTAGGAAGCGTCAACACACGTTCTTTCAATGCTTTCACAAGCATTACCTCGTCACCTCCAGGAAAATCACAACGTCCTATTGCATGCTTAAATAAGCTATCGCCACTAAACAACACCGCTTCAGCTTCATTATAAAAGCAAACACCACCTGGTGTATGTCCAGGGGTAGCAATCACTTGCAAATGAGTATGACCGAACGATAATTCATCGCCATGTGAAAAATAGCGAGCCACAGGAGGCAATGATAAAGGCAACTCAATATGCAAAAATTGTTGCACCTGTTCCGCCGCATGCTCATACGTATTCTTTTCATCAGCACAGAGTTCAACACCAACTCCATAAGTATCGTACACAAACTGTGCACCAAACAAATGATCAAAATGCGCATGCGTATTGAACAAATGCTTTAATTGCAGATGATTATCTTCAATAAAACCACAAATTGCTTGTTTTTCCTCGTCATAAAGTGCACCGCAATCAATTAAAGCTGCTTCTTGCGTGTCATCCCACACAAGGTAACAATTTTCCTGCACCATATTGGTAACAAACCGTGTAATATGCATTTGTCTACAATTGGATATATGTAACCTTTTTTGTTTCAAAAAACTCTTCCTCAAAATACTGACTCAAGTCCCACACCTCTGCATGTTTTGCGAAAGGAGCCATTTCGGCCGTAACATCGCCCCCTTTTAAGCATATCAAGCCATTAGGTAAAGAATTGTGTTGTTGATGCGACACATTTTTACGCACCAGTTTAACCAGATCAGTAGCATTCATTACAGCACGACTTACCACAAAGTCATATTGAGCCTTTTCTTCCATCACATTACGATGCTCTATCACCACATTTTTCAGCCCTATAGCTTCAGCAACAGCTGCAGCCACTTTTATTTTCTTTCCAATACTATCAATCAGTTTAAATTGGCATTCAGGAAAAAGAATAGCCAACGGAATGCCAGGGAATCCACCCCCTGTGCCAATGTCCATAATTTGGGTACCTGGACGAAAGTTAATAACCTTGGCTATACCCAATGAATGCAACACATGATGCAAATACAAGTTATCAATATCCTTTCGCGAAATAACGTTTATCTTCGCATTCCATTCACGATAGAGGGCATCCAATTGTGCAAACTGCTCGCGCTGGTTGTCAGAAAGTTCCTTAAAGTATTGAAAGATAATGTCTACGTTCATATTTTTTTTGTTTTTACTGCAAAGGTAACAGAAAAACATTAACTTTGCATGCTGAAACATTCGAAACTTTCAAATCAGCGTACAAAATGTCAGAGACTAAGTACATTTTCGTGACAGGAGGCGTAGCCTCGTCACTTGGTAAAGGAATTATTGCCGCCTCCATCGGTAAATTGTTGCAGGCTCGTGGTTTTAACATCACGATCCAGAAGTTTGACCCCTACATCAACATCGACCCAGGAACGCTCAACCCTTATGAGCATGGCGAGTGTTACGTAACCGACGATGGGCAAGAAACTGACTTGGACCTTGGGCACTACGAACGCTTTACGGGCATTCACACTACCCGTTACAATAACTTTACTACAGGACGCATCTACCAAAGTGTTATTGACAAAGAACGTCGTGGTGACTATTTGGGTAAGACTATTCAGGTTATCCCTCATATTACAGACGAAATCAAACGTGACATGCTCTACTTGGGCAAAACGAAAAAATATGACTTTGTCATTACTGAAATTGGTGGAACGGTGGGAGATATTGAAGGCCAACCCTTCCTCGAAGCCATTCGTCAATTAAAATGGGACTTAGGTAAAAATGCCGTTTGCGTACACTTAACCTATGTGCCCTACTTGGCTGCTGCTGGAGAGTTGAAAACCAAACCTACACAGCACTCTGTAAAAGAATTGCAAAGTTTGGGTATTCAACCTGACATTTTGGTGTTACGTGCCGAGCATGAATTAGGCACAGGGCTACGACGCAAAATTGCTGCTTTTTGTAATGTTTCACCCGAGGCAGTTGTACAAAGTCTTGACATGCCTACCATTTACGAAGTTCCCTTGCGTATGCAAGAACAAGGATTAGATGCTACCATCCTTCGTAAACTTGATATGCCTGTAGGCGAAACTCCGGGGTTAGGTCCTTGGCGTTCATTCCTTGATCGTCGTCACAAAGCCACCGAGGTCATAAACATCGGGTTGGTGGGAAAATACGACTTACAAGACGCTTACAAGAGCATACTCGAGGCCCTTTCGCAAGCTGGCACTTACAACGACCGCAAAGTTAAATGCCACTTTATCAACTCCGAAAAGATAAATCAAGAAAACGTTGCCGAAATGCTCGCTGGCATGGATGGATATGTCATTTGCCCTGGATTCGGCCAACGAGGCATTGAAGGTAAAATCATAGCTGCACAATATTGTCGCGAAAATAATCGCCCCACCTTTGGCATCTGCTTAGGTATGCAAATGATGGTGATTGAGTTTGGACGTAACGTTTTAGGTTTTACTGATGCTAATTCTGCCGAAATGGACACTAAAACTGACCATAACGTGATTGACCTAATGGAGGATCAAAAGAACATCACTAATATGGGTGGAACCATGCGTTTAGGCGGATATGAATGTAATTTGCGCGAAGGTAGCCGCGTTCGCCAAATTTATGGCAAGGAGGTCATTCGCGAACGTCATCGCCATCGCTATGAGTTTAATAACGATTTCCGCAGTCAATATGAACAAGCGGGAATGGAATGCGTAGGTACAAACCCTGATACTGACTTGGTTGAAATTGTTGAAATTCCAACTTTAACATGGTATGTCGGCACACAATTCCACCCAGAGTATTCAAGCACAGTATTGAAGCCACACCCTCTGTTCCTCGACTTTGTAAAGGCTGCTATTGAAAACAAAAAACAATAATAAGAGTTTAAAGTTTTGAGGTTAGATTATGGGGCTACACTGAAAATATACTTAACTAAGAGTTATTACACATGGTGAGAATGCACGCAGCATTTTTTACTTCTCTCTACAATTTATATTTTCGGTAGCCCCATAATATTCTACATCAAGTGTTTTATACTTTATAAGGGCATGACTTTTTAAATATAAAAACAACCTCATAACCCCAAAACTCCAAACTAAAACATCAAAATGGACAAAAACACGATTGTTGGACTGGTACTAATGGCCGCTGTACTAATTGGATTCAGTTGGTACAACACCAATCAGGAAAAAAATCTGCAAGGCGAACGAACTGAACAAACTACTCAAAAGGCAGATAACAACAAGCAACAAACTGCAGCTCAAAAAAACATTGCTGTACAAGCTCAAACTGACAGCACTGACATCTTTTATGCTGCCACAAAGGGAGAAGCTAAAACCGTTGTACTTAAAAACAACAAGGTAACCATCCAACTTAACACCAAGGGTGGTTCTATCAGCGAAGTACGTCTTAATGAGTACAAAAGTTACAAGGACTTTGAAGCTAACAATAATAACGCCCTCTTGCTCTATAGCGCTCAAAATGCTGGTTTAAACTTTAAACTTGACACCAAAGAGGGTGCGCTTAGCTTTGACAACTACTACTTTACTCCCGTTAACCAAACAGATAGCACAGTTACTATGCGTTTGGCAGCCAAAGATGGCGCAAGCATTGACATCTGCTATCAGTTGTTACCCGACAATTATTTGGTTAACTTCACAGTCAAAGCCAATGGTTTACAAAAATATTTGCCATCAAGCACACAAACCATTCAAATGAATTGGCATGATCGTGTAGCACAACAAGAAAAGGGCTTCTACTTTGAAAACATGTACTCTACGCTTACCTATAAAAAGCATGATAATGACACCGAAAAGATGCCAGAAAATGAAACTAAGGAGGAAAGCGTAACCGAAAGCGTTGATTGGATTGCTTTTAAAAACCAATACTTCAGTTCTGTGCTCTTAGCAGCCGAACCTATGAAGAACGTTGATGTCAAAAGTGAACAACTGGAAGAAGGATGTGGCTATTTGAAAAACTATACAGCCAACATGGCAGCAAACTTTGATGCAAGCGGTGCTAAACCTTCTAAGTTCCAATTCTACTTTGGCCCCAACAACTATCGTTTGCTCCAAAAAATGGACAACTTCAAGGTGTCAGAACACGACAACGACTTGCAAGGTTTAGTTTACTTAGGTTGGCCTATCGTGAAGTGGATTAACCGTTTCTTTACACTTTACGTATTCGATTTCTTCACCCAATTGGGCTTACCTATGGGTGTCGTATTGTTACTTATTACGCTTTTACTGCGTGCCATTGTGTATGTGCCCACTCGCAAGAGTTTCTTGAGCAGTGCAAAGATGCGCGTATTAAAACCCAAAGTTGATGAAATCGCAGCAAAGTACCCCAAACAAGAGGATGCTATGAAGCGTCAGCAAGAAACCATGACTCTTTACTCGCAGTACGGAGTAAGCCCTATGGGTGGTTGCTTGCCTATGCTCATTCAAATGCCTATTTGGATTGCTATGTTCAACTTTGTGCCTAACGCTATTGAATTGCGACAGCAGAGTTTCCTTTGGGCCGATGACCTTTCAACCTACGATTCACTTATTTCGTGGAACACTAACATTTGGGGCTTGGGCAATCACCTCAGCCTATTCTGCTTGCTTTTCTGCGCCACCAACTTGCTCTATAGCTTTATGACCATGCGTCAACAGCGCGAAACAATGTCGGGCGAACAGGCGCAACAAATGAAGATGATGCAATGGATGATGATGCTCATGCCGCTATTCTTCTTCTTCATGTTCAATAAGTACTCAGCAGGTCTTAACTACTACTATTTCATTTCGCTCCTTTTCAGCGCCTTGACCATGTGGTACCTGCGCAAGACTACTGACGACAAAAAACTCCTTGCCAAGCTCGAAGCTAACTATCAAGCTAACAAGAACAATCCTAACAAAAAGCCCAGCGGATTGGCAGCACGCCTCGAAGCTCTTCAAAAACAACAAGAGGAGATGATGAAGCGTCAACAAGAGATTCAACAGCGACGCCAACAGAAGTAAGAGTTATGAACAGTAACTGGCGGTTCAAAGAACTCTGACAATAGCATATCTAACAGGAAAGAAGCTAAAAGCTATATACCTATTATGGTTTTGGCTTTTAGCTTCTTCTATTTTGTAATCACAAATCATACTATATGAACTTAATCACAACCATGCTTACAGCCACGGCCTTTGCTGCGTCGGCAGTCATTGCTACTCCGACACAAGCACAGAATGCTAACTTTATTGGCAAGCAACACCCCACGCTGACATCTGACCGCATGACACCTGAAGCACTTTGGGCTATGGGTCGTGTAGGAGGGTTCAAGGTATCGCCCGACGGGCAACAAGCCGTCTATGCCGTAACCTATTACAGCGTGAAACAAAACAAAAGTCACTCTGTGCTCTACACCATCAATCTCAAGTCACGTGCTGTTAAGCAGCTCACCACTAGTTCGAAGAGCGAAATGGGAGCCACATACATCAACGGAGGCAAGGAGATTGTATATCTTTCGGCTGAAAGTGGCAGCAGTCAGCTTTGGAAGATGAATGTTGATGGAACCCATCGTCAGCAAATCAGCAACACGGTGAATGATGTGGCTGACTTCCTGTTCTCGCCCGATGGTAAAAAGGTAATTCTCATTATGGAAGTGGCTCAGAACCACAGTATTCAAAAGAACGATGCTGACCTGCCACTTGCCACAGGCATGGTCATCAACGACCTTATGTATAAGCATTGGGATACCTATGTAACTTCAGCACCACATCCCTTTATAGCCGATTTTGATGGAGACAAAGTTGGAACTACTAAGGATTTGCTTGAGGGTGAGCCCTACGAATGTCCCATGATGCCTTTTGGCGGAATTGAACAATTAGCTTGGAGTCCTGATTCAAAAAGCATTGCCTACACTTGTCGCAAAAAAGTAGGAAAAGCTTATGCCATCAGCACCGATAGTGACATTTTTCTTTACAACATCGCTACGGGGACTACTAAGAACCTTTGCAAACCTGCCGACTACGTAGCCCCAACTATTGAAGAAGACCGTTCGCTCAAAGATCAAGCCGTAAACCATCCCAAGGCTGACTACAACATGGGCTACGACCAAAATCCGCAATTCTCACCCAACGGGCGCTACGTTGCATGGAGTAGCATGGAACGTGATGGATATGAGAGTGATCGCACGCGACTTTGCGTACTTGACCTTAAAACAGGAAACAAAACTTATGTTACTGAAAAATTTGAAAGTGGCGTAAATGAATTCTGTTGGAGTAAAGATAGCCGTACACTCTACTTTACAGGCGTTTGGCACGGAAAAACCAACATTTACCAAACAAACTTAAAGGGCGAACACAAGGCTCTTACCAACGACGTAGCAGACTATTCTCTTTTAGGTTTAGCCCCCGATGGCAAAAGTCTTTATTGCAAACGCCAGAGCATGAGCGCTGCCGATGAAGTATTTGTTTTGCCGTTAGCAAAAAGTGCTACTGCCGAACAGCTCACACATGAGAACCAATACTTCTATGACAAACTTACATTTGGTAAAGTGGAAGAACGTTGGGTTAAAACGGTTGACGGTAAGCAAGAACTATGTTGGGTTATCTACCCTCCCCACTTTGATCCATCAAAGAAGTACCCTACTTTACTCTTCTGCGAAGGTGGCCCACAATCACCCGTTAGCCAATTTTGGAGTTTTCGGTGGAACATGCAAATTATGGCAGCCAATGACTATATCGTAATAGCACCTAACCGACGCGGATTGCCAGGTTTTGGTATGGAGTGGTTAGAGGAGATTTCAGGTGACTATTCAGGTCTTTGTATGCAAGACTATCTTAGTGCCATTGATGACATAGCCAAAGAACCTTATGTTGATAGTGACCACTTAGGTGCGGTAGGAGCCAGTTTTGGTGGATATAGTGTCTATTGGTTGGCAGGCAACCACAACAAACGCTTCAAAGCCTTCATTGCGCACGACGGCATCTATAACACCCAGCAACAATATGTCGAAACAGAAGAAATGTGGTTTCCTAACTGGGACATGGGATCAGCACCTTGGAAGAAAGCGGCCAATGGACAAGTTCAAAAGGTATTTTCAACCTCACCTCATCTCTATGTAGATAAATGGGACACCCCTATTCTCTGCATACATGGCCAAAAAGACTTCCGCATTGAATACACGCATGCCGAATCGGCTTTTAACACAGCACGTATGCGTGGCATCGATGCACAACTTTTACTCTTCCCTGATGAGAACCATTGGGTACTAAAACCACAGAATGGCATTTTGTGGCAGCGCACCTTTTTCCGTTGGCTCGACAAATACTTAAAGTAAACACAAATACAAAAAATATGACACAACAACTTCAAAAAAAACTGAGTGATTCAAAGTCGGCTCGTTGGACAGCCCTTGTTATTGTCAGCGTAACAATGATGTTCGGCTATTTCTTCACCGACGTTATGTCACCACTCGAACCCTTATTGACAGCAGCTAAAGAAGAGGGTGGTTTGGGACTCGGATGGACGAGCGATGAGTATGGATTCTTTTCAGGAGCCTATGGTTACTTTAATGTATTCCTTTTGCTCCTATTCTTTGGTGGCATCATCCTCGACAAATTTGGCATTCGCTTCACAGGTATCATGTCAACTGTATTAATGTTTAGCGGTGCCCTCATCAAATGGTACGCTGTAGGTCACAACTTCGATGGCAGCATTGCAGTACCCTTTTTCGGCACTTACCAAACACAAGTGGTTTTAGCGGCAACAGGTTTTGCCGTTTATGGCGTAGGCTGCGAAATAGCAGGTATCACCGTGAGCAAAGTCATTGTAAAGTGGTTTACAGGCCATGAGTTAGCCTTAGCCATGGGTCTACAAGTAGCTTTAGCACGTATTGGTACTGCAGGAGCCTTGGCCTATGCTCTTCCCTTTGCCAAAGCCATGGGTGGCGTATCAGCTTCGGTAGGGTTAGGTGCAGCCATGCTTTGTGCAGGCATGATTGCCTTCATCGTTTACTGCATAATGGATAAAAAAGAGGATGCTTCGGCTACCGCTGTTCAAAGCGAACCCGAAGAAGGATTCAAATTTTCAGATTTGGGCACGCTCTTCTGCAATCGTGGATTCTGGTATGTTGCCGTACTTTGCTTAATGTTCTACGCAGGTGTATTCCCCTTCTTAAAGTTTGCCACCAAACTCATGGTGATGAAGTATAGCGTTCCTGAGGCCACAGCAGGTCTGATTCCCGCCATGTTGCCTTTTGGCACCATATTCCTTACCCCATTGTTTGGCAGCATTTACGATAAGTATGGCAAGGGTGCCACTCTTATGCTCATTGGTAGCGTATTGCTTACACTCGTACACATTACCTTTGCTTTGCCACTCAACTCATGGATATTGGCTATCGTCGTAATGATTGTGTTAGGTATTGCCTTTGGCTTGGTTCCTTCGGCCATGTGGCCTTCTGTACCCAAAATTATCCCTATGAAGTTATTAGGCACAGCTTACGCCTTAATCTTTTACATTCAGAACATAGGCTTGGCTCTTGTTCCTGTATGGATCGGAAAGGTAAATCAAAGCAACACACACAATGGTGTGATTGACTATACACAAACCATGACTATTTTTGCTTGCTTTGGTGCTATTGCTATTGTCATATCTTGTCTTCTTATTATCGAAGATAAACGCAAGGGATATGGTTTGCAAAAGCCTAATAGTAAAAAATAAAAGAACCCTTTCACTTTTGTGAATCTCTTATCAAACCTACCAAGAATAAGCCGATAAGCCGTTTCTTGGTAGGTTTTATTGTTCTTTAGCGAAAAGAATAAGGGCTCTATATGTCGAATGCACTCAAACTTTAAATAACTTAGGCGGCACCTCGGCAATAAAAATGAAAGTCTTTGAGACTTTCATTTTGTATTGCGCTCGGTTTGCACTAACTTTTCATAACTTAGGCGGCACCTCAGCAATAAAAATGAAAGTTTTTAGGACTTTCATTTTGTATTGCGCTCGGTTTGCACTAACTTTTCATAACTTAGGCGGCACCTCAGCAATAAAAATGAAAGTCTTTAGGACTTTCATTTTGTATTGCGCTCGGTTTGCACTAACTTTGCACCGTATTGGCTAAGCGCCCTTACACCATTTAAATATGTTCAAAAGAAAAGTCAGAAATTGGTATGTGCCCAAAGGGCAAGAACCTACAGATTTTGACAAAAAAATACTGAGTTATCAAAACCGAGGTGAACTTGTTCCCACTCGTAATTTGATTAAAACGCCTGAACAAATTGAAGGTATCAAGCGCTCATGTGAAGTTAACACTGGGGTGCTCGACTTGGTACAACAAGAAATTCATGCGGGCATGAGTACCGAAGATATTGATAAACTCGTTTACGACTATACCATAGCCCATGGAGCCATTCCTGCTCCACTCAATTACGAAGGCTTTCCTAAAAGCGTTTGTACAAGTATCAACGAAGTGGTGTGCCATGGCATACCTTCTGAATTTGAAGTACTTGAAGAAGGTGATATCATCAACGTCGATGTAAGCACCATTCTTGATGGCTATTATAGTGATGCCTCGCGCATGTTTATTATAGGTAAGACTTCTCCCGAAAAAGAGAAACTTGTGCGCGTTACAAAAGAATGTCTTGAAATAGGTGCTGAAGCCGCTAAACCTTGGGGCTTTGTAGGCGATATAGGCAAAGCTATTGAAAAGCATGCAAAAAAGAACGGATTTAGTGTAGTACGCGACCTTTGCGGACATGGAGTAGGATTAGAGTTTCACGAAGACCCCGAAGTTGACCACTACAACACACACCATCATGGCATGTTACTCGTACCAGGCATGGTATTCACCATCGAACCTATGATTAACATGGGCGATTGGCACGTATTCATCGATGAAGAAGATGGTTGGACGGTTGTAACTGAAGATGAACTCCCCTCAGCACAATGGGAACATACCTTCTTAATGACGGAACATGGACTTGAAGTGCTGACCTATTAATTTATCCTACAAATACACAATGGATAACAAAAAAGCTAATATGACAACAATACTCGCTATAGAGTCAAGCTGCGACGACACTTCGGCTGCCGTATTGCGTGATGGTTATTTGCTCAGCAATGTCACAGCAAGCCAGGCTGTACACAAGGCATATGGTGGCGTTGTACCTGAATTGGCCTCTCGCGCTCACCAACAAAATATTGTACCCGTTGTTGACCAAGCATTAAAGCAAGCAAACGTAACCAAAGAGGAACTATCAGCAGTTGCTGTTACACTCGGCCCAGGACTTATGGGTTCATTACTTGTAGGTGTTTCATTTGCCAAAGGTTTGGCTACTTCATTAGGAGTACCCCTTATTGAAGCCAACCATTTGCAAGGACATATCTTAGCCCATTTCATTCAAACCCACGATGATGAGCACAAAGTACCCCCCTACCCCTTCCTCTGCTTATTAGTTAGCGGTGGCAACTCACAAATAGTTAAAGTTAAAGCTTACAATCAACTTGAAATTCTAGGACAAACCATTGACGATGCCGCAGGTGAAGCAATGGACAAATGTTCAAAAGTAATGGGATTTGGTTATCCAGGCGGTCCCATTATCGACAAATTAGCTCGACAAGGAGACCCCACAGCTTACAAATTTGCTAAACCCAACATTGCAGGCTTAGATTATAGTTTTTCGGGCTTAAAAACCTCTTTTCTCTACTTCCTACGTGATCAAATAAAAGAAGACCCTGACTTTATTGAGCACCATAAAGAAGATTTAGCAGCTTCATTAGAACGCACCATTGTTGACATTCTGATGAAAAAGTTAGACTTGGCTGTAAAACAAACAGGCATCACGCATGTTGCCTTGTCGGGAGGCGTATCAGCAAACACTGGCTTAAGAAATGCCTTTAAAGAACGAGCTGAGAAAAAAGGATGGGACATTTACATTCCACGATTCTCATACACCACCGATAATGCGGCCATGATTGCCATAACGGGGTATTTCAAGTATCAAGACAAAGATTTCTGCCCCATTGATAAGCCAGCTTATTCAAGAACCATATTATAAAACTAACACGCTGAACTATACCCATGCGTTATGAGGCAAACATAATATAGGTAACTATTGTTAGCTTACATATTTGTCTGAATGACTCAACATTACAAAACAAAAATCCAGACCATAAGGTCTGCTAACCCAATAACCCAAATACGAAATGGACTTAGATCTCAAACTCGTAAGTAAAGAAATTAACGAAATCATGTGGCGCGAGTGCAAAACACTTGCTACCGCTGAAAGTTGTACTGCAGGCCGCATTGCCAGCGTAATAACAGCCGTACCAGGCAGTTCTAACTATTATAAAGGTGGCCTCGTGTGCTATGCTGATGAGGTTAAAGAAAACCTTTTGGGCGTTGACGCTCAAGTAATTGAAGAGCAAACACCTGTTTGCGAAGAGGTGGTACGTCAAATGGTTTTGGGTGCCAACAAGTTATTTAACACCGATTATGCTGTTGCCATTAGCGGTTATGCAGGCCCTGGTGGCCCAGATGGAGGCAAAGCTGGCGTTATTGTAGGCACCATATGGATAGCTGTTGGCAATGCCGACCACATTGTTACTCGCATGATTGAGGAGGATAATGGACGCGACAAAAACTTAGCTTCTGCCACAAACATAGCCATGCACATGTTGCTTGACTACATCAAGGGCAAAGAAGCTACCGAAGAGGCTCAAGAAGCCTAATTTCGTAGACAAAGATTTTTGTAAAGGATTGAGTACATAACCATATGTTTACTCAATCTTTTTTTTGCAAAAAACGGAAAAAAAGCAAAAGGACTTTGCTATTAATCAAAAAGTTTGTACTTTTGCACCTCGGAAGCGGGTAACACGTCTGTCACGTTGGTTAATTTAAGGAATACCACCCCAAGATTACGCAACAACAAACACCTGAAACCCAACGAACGGAGATTTCTGTTACAACATCCACTTCAAACTAATCAATCAACAAAGAAACAAAGCGAAAGCAATGTCTAAGATTTGTCAAATTACAGGAAAAAAGGCCATGATTGGCAACAACGTTTCTCACTCGAAGCGCCGCACAAAGCGCTCGTTTGACGTAAACTTGTTCACTAAAAAGTTCTACTACGTTGAACAGGATTGTTGGATCAGCTTGCGTATCAGCGCTGCTGGCTTGCGCCTTATCAACAAGGTCGGCTTGGATGCCGCACTCACAAGTGCTGTAGCCAAGGGATATTGCGATTGGAAAAATATTAAAGTAATCGGCTAAAACTGTAGAATACAATGGCTGGAAAGAAAGCTAAAGGCAATCGCGTTCAGGTTATCCTCGAATGCACAGAAATGAAGGAAAGCGGACTCCCTGGAACTTCACGTTACATCACGACTAAGAATCGTAAGAACACTCCCGAACGTTTGGAGTTGAAGAAGTACAATCCCATTCTCCGCAGAATGACCATCCACAAAGAAATCAAATAAACCACAGTAAACCATGGCAAAGAAAACAGTCGCAACGCTCCAGGAAGGTAAGACCGACGGACGTTCATATACCAAGGTAATCAAGATGGTAAAGAGCCCCAAAACTGGTGCTTATATCTTTGACGAACAGATGGTTCCTAACGAAGCCGTTAAGGACTTCTTCAAGAACTAATTGTGTTCTTCCCATCTTTTTAATGTAGCTAATTTCTTCTATAAGAACGAAGCAACATATAGCCATTGACGCTTGTCAATGGCTTTTTTTTTGATTCACATTGTTAATAAACTGATGGCATTTAAAGGATTTTCTGATATGATTTTAAAACTATTTCTGTTCGCTAAAATCAAAAGAGCATAGAATTTCTATCAACAATGCCCATAACGGATGTCTTTATGAAAAAACAAGTACCCTTAGTCAAATAAAGTTGGTTTAGGAGGCCTTCCTTGATACTTTCCAAGTATCCTTCCCGAAGTTTCAGATTTAGTAAGGGCAGGCTGAAAGCCCAATGAAGCACGTAGACCATGGAAAGCATTATGACACTTTGGGCAAAAGCATTTATACTCCTTTAGTGCTATACTCATGTACAATTGAGTACTATACTCATTTACAGTTGAGAACTATACTATCTATTGAATAGAAATAACTGAAGTTTTCTCATACCTTCAAGCCAAGCACGTGATTTCTGCCCTGCAATCTCGCACATTGTTTCTCATCTACCAAAACCATCAAAACTTTTGATGAACAAATTAAAATACTGAAAAGCTTTATTTACATAAATCTATAACATTTACCCCTATATTCTCTTATTTACACCCCAACAACCCATCCAAAGCATCACTCGTCACGATAAGGTGGCGAGTGATGGAAATCATACCTTATGCACTTCTCCATCTTCATCGTAATAATAAGATGGTTCATTAGCATATGGTTTATACCATCCATATTGACCGTTTTTTTTACGGAAGACATAACACAGTTCTTTTTCGTATGTTGCTTTATAGTCAAGTCCTGAAAGTCCCCATTCCTCTTCTAATGCCTCTTTGCAGTAGAAGTTCTTAACGGTCTCTTTAGAGAATATGCCTATTATATCTTTTGGCAGTTTCTTATATAGTATTCCTAAACCATGACGTTCCTCGTCTAATATAGGTGTACCATAGTCAACAATGAAAGAGTAAGAGGTATTTTCCACCTTGCTAATATAATTTGCTCCTTTTCTAATGAGTTGCGTTCTTTTTTTCGCGGCTCGTCTAAATAGTCAGAACACTTAATTCTAATTTTCTTCCGAGCGTATTCGCCAACAGTCGCATCTATAACGCAAGAAAGCACAAGTCCCAATAGGAGTAATATAACCAAAGTGGGAAATACTATAAATGCAATAAATAAACCAATAATAATAGGCATGTTAGTAACTTTTAAAGTGATTCTGATTCATGTTCCTTTTCAATTCGATGTTTAAATTTTTTCTCCTTGTCAGGTGTATAAAGACGGGCGAGCAGATATTTCGCGTAAGGCGAACTCCACTCCCATGTATCATACGTTTCGTAGTACTCAATATTTTCAATTCGTTCTCTCTTTTTCCTTCTGATAAAGAAAAATATTAGGAGCAAAAAGCTAACAATGAAAATAATTAATCCTATTAGCAAGAAAATGTCATGTTCTATTCCTATCATGGCGCATATACCAGATACAAACATGAAAAGGAAACAAAAAATCTCTTTAAAAGAATAATCTTCATTCATAATTGTATATAAATTTGAATTAGTGTAAGTTGTTAGTGCTGCAAAAATAGTAAGGATATTCAATTAACACAAACAAGGTCCTCTTATTTGAATAAGACTATAATAACAGCATAAAGCATTGTGAAGAGGTGTGTCCAAGCATCAAAACGCTTAATATAGCGTTCTCTACCTTTGCTGCGGCTTAGTTCGAGAATTTTTTCCTTATCTAACAAATTTATAAGCTGACCGTACAACGGCTGTCCGAAAAAATGATTACTTTTGCTCATGGTTGTTTTATTTGTTTAGTAGCATCAAAATAACCAAAAAGGGCTGACTCCAGCAAATGGAATCAGCCCTATTTTTTTCGGAAGTCTCGAATTTTTATTGGACACCAATAAATTGAAATACTGAAAAACTTTATTTACATAAAACTATACTATATTCTCTTATTTACACCCCAACAGCCCATCCATTACTACCATTATATTACTATCCAATTACATCATTACGTCTATTCAAAAAGTCTATATTTCCGAAATACAGCATTTAATTTTATTACAGTCAGCTAAAAGTTTTCGACCGATTAAATATATACCCAATAAGAGGAAATCTCGTCTATTTCTGTAGGCAACACGTCTCGCATCAACTTTATAAGAATCCTTGCAATTGGCAAGACGTACCTTTGTATAGAGAATATTAAACCGCTCAATCATGCCATAAATCTGGTGATTGAGCGGTTTTTGATTTTATGTACGCTTCAGGCCATCTTACAAAGACAGCGACAACGTGGAATAGAACCGCATTGGAGGTGATCTCTACATCACATAGAAATCATTAACTATATATAAATCCTTGCTAGCTCTCGTCATAGCCGTATACATCCATTGATATACAGCAGGTTTCTCCATTTTACCTATATTACGAGGAAGGTCTAGGTATACCGTATCCCATTCCCCACCCTGTGCTTTATGACAAGTTAGTGCATATCCCCAGGAACAACGAAGTGCGTTAAGAAAAGGATCCTTGTACATCTCTTGTCTAAACTCATCCATATTTTGCTTGATACCCCTATCTCTCATGCGATAATAGAAGTCTATAAAGAGGTTGCGGTTCTGTTCAGGCGTGATGTTGGCTGAATTCTGGTAAAGGACGTCTTCCACCAAATATTGAGAATATGTTTTTTTTCTATATAAATCTCGCACCGTTACATATAAGAAATTCAATCCGCCCTTTCTTAGTCTGAAAGCACCACCAACGTCTTTTAGACAATCTTCGGTATTTTCACCATTGTCCATGCAGTTTCTTCCTATTTCCTCTACCACCACAAGATCGCCATTCATCAAGCCCGATATTAGATTGTTCTGTGTCACCAATAGGATATCTCCCACTTGCAATACGTAAGAAGTACTTGCCAACAAGGATGGACGAACCAAATGGGTCACATCATTGCATTGTCTATTGGTTCTACAAATTAAAGTACACGATTCATATCCGCTTCTCTTCACATTTTCTATATAGCGTGAATAAAGCTCCGCTTGGGATTGAAGAAGATGAATATGTGCATAGCCTCGCAATGGGAATTTCGCCCATTGCCAGGGTTGTGGATGAACGTAAAGGTTACGCAATTTGCTTGCAGCTACTGGAATATCATTCGTTCCACGCTGACGCATGATTTGTGTCAATTCAGCTTCTCTTACATCTTTTCCAAATGTGTGCTTTATGTAATCTGCCGACAATGCAGGTGAGATTTCTTGATTGATTGGCGGCAATTGGCATTGGTCTCCTACAAAAAGGAACTTTCCCGTTGAATCAGATTCCAACAAATCAGCGAGCAATCGTCCACTACCAAATCGAGCTTGACTCGATCCTAACATCTTTTTATCAGATATCATAGAAGACTCATCTATTATATAGATAAAGGTGCCATCACTCTCGTCCTTGCGAAAATTAAGTTCAAACTGCAAGAAAAGCTCTTGAGACCTGTCAAGCTTTTCCTTTTCCCTATCTTTGACAAGTTCCTCCAACTCTAAGTTTAAGCCATCAAATCTATATATTTCGCCATGCACAGTGGATGCGATTGTTCCCGTTAAATCTGAAAGAATCTTGGCTGCTCGCCCTGTTGAGGCTAGCAACTTAAAGTTGAATGATCTTTCGGTAAAGGCTTTTATGATATGCTTCATCAAAGTAGTCTTACCCGTACCTGCATAACCTCGCAAGATAAAAACTTGCGAGGTTTCGTCAGTAGCGAAGTCCATTATCTGATTGTAAGCATATTGTTGCCCATTATTCAGTTTTAAGTCATTATGCTCCATACTCACGAAATTTTGTAAAGTTATAAGTCGACTTTATTCTTTCATTTCCCAATTCCACAACATTGCGTTCTGCGCATGATGCTATGCACTTTATACCCATTGCCTGCAGTTGACTCACGAGTCTGAAACAAAAGGTCATTTCCCCCATTACATGGACTGTTACAATGTAATTATTCGTATATTTTAAGATGGACTGCTTATAGTCATTTACCCAACGATCCAAGTCTTCGCTCGACAAGTCAGCTGAGACTTTTGGAAATTCCATATCTTCACACGGACCATATATACGAGCAGCATCTCTTTGTTTCTCACTCCAAACAGCATAGGGATGATTAGATAAATTGAGGAGCAGAGGAGTTTTATCTTTACGGCAGAACTCCATTTGTTCACACACGGGTAAAGAGCATACAATGTTCATGCAATTCCTTGCATTAGTTTTCAAATTACTTCGCAATATCTTACTATCTGTTGGTTTTATAAAGCCTGCATGATTTATTTGATTGCGGCAAGCCGCCAGCGGAGCATAAGCCCCCCTAAGTTTTTCAATATTTTCATCATTCAGCAAAAATTTCGTCAATGGCTTGAATATACATAGAGAGCCTTTCCATTTACTTTCGTCCATTGAATCTTTTTGGGAAATTCCCAATATTGATGAAATATAGCCTCTAAAGGCTTTTACTTTATCATCCTCTTTCATGTTCGAACTAGCAAAGGGATTATAAGACTTGAAGTGCTCACAAAGTAATGTAAAAAGACTCTCTTGGCATAACGTGTACCCTTGCTGTGTCATTCCATATTGTATACACCATTCCACTGCAGCTTTTAAATTTTGTGCCCCATTTTCTCCAAAGCCATTTATTTGCGATAGCATTTTTGCAAACAAGTTTTTCATTGCAGGAGAAAAGTCCATACTTTCAAGTTTGAGCAATGTTTCTTGAATTTTCATCGCATGATCTCCCTGTTGTAACTCTTTTCCTCGACAAGTTGCTAGGCATTCATCTAAGGCATTGGTTTCATCTTTCAATACTTGCAAAAACTTTCTTTTCGCTTTACCCGAAGAGGACTGCATAAATAAGTCTGAAAGCGTTCCCATTTTGCCGAATTTTTGGAAATCAGCAGCCCCCATTGTCAAGCCTTGCAGCATTGAGAGCGGAGACAAATCCATGAGTGGGGCTTCATTGAGTTGACTATCTAATGCTTCAAAATTGCCGTAGGTCAAGCTACAGATGCTCGTACGTTTCATAAACGAAGCATATTGGCAAAGCACAAGTATCATCATCGGTAGATATCGGAAGCCATGCGTAAGATCTATGTATAGCCTATCACCATCCTCTAGCTTGTCAAACATTATCTCAAAAACATTCCACATTTCTTCAGTGCTTAATCCTTCAGGAATAGGTACGCTTTCGACTGAAGCTGCATAATGCTTTTCTTCAAGGATTTTCTCTAATCTAATGTACTCTTGTACATCTTCATTAGTACCTCGTCTTCTAACTCTCGTCTTCAGAGATTTATCCCAATTTTCTTGGAAGGCTTTATCTGTTGTAAAGATATACACAACATCCCTTTCTGACCATTTTTCTACTTCCAATGCATCTAGCGTAGCTTCTTGCACAAAACGAGTTGGAACAGATTTAAATTGTTTCTGCTCATCTACATAGTTGCATTTATTATAAAATCCTGTACCTAGTACAGATAAGAAAACCTTTCGTCCCATAACATCACTTTTTACATTTTTACGAATATCTGGGTTAACGAGTTAACAAGTAAGTACATTTTGTACCACCTATTGTGCTAACGAGAGAAAGGTAAGGATCGAAGGTGCTCGATAGACTTACCAATTAGCCCACTAACAGGTCAACTTATTCACTAATTCCAACAATATATCACTTCTTATTTAATTCATTCAGCGACTGATTGAGCATTTCGAATAAATCGTTTTCCGACTGACGACTCAAGTCAAAGCACAACACGTCATTTTGTGCGCATTTTTCTCGTGTAATCTCTTCTAACGGAGCAAACGACACAAAGAGCGCCTTACTTGCCATCCCACTATAATTCTTTACAGCCTTGCTGAACTTGTCGATATTGGTTTTGTCTTTTATTTGAGTTTTGCATTCAACAAAAAGCAAGCGTTTACCTGTATTCACTACAATATCAATCTCATTTTTCGGGTTATTGTTTCTATAAGGGAATTCCACATTCAGCCACACTTGCTTTGCATGTTCCCAACTAGATAAGACCTTAGCCACTTTCAGTTCAAACCAGTGACAAAAGAAGAACAACTGCACAGCATGAGGAGATTCTAATGTATCAGATCGATGAATCCCCTTTCTGTTGTAAAAACATACTTCTACGCTGTGCTCTTCCTTGTTCCACTCTGCATAGCTATCTCCTGAATAGATAACACCCGTTTTTTGACTATTTATTTTGTTTACTTCTGCCTTTTTGTTTGGATTTCCCACATTATTATAGGCATCAAAGTTGAAACTCCTCAGTTTCTCAACTTTCTTTATCACATTCAAATCCTCCTGCGTATATTCTTCAAATGCTGTATATGATTTTACAGGAGATCCATAAAGCTTAAAAATAGTCTTTGTATCGAGTTGTATGTCAACATCGTGTTGCTGCAAAGTTTCTATATTATAAAGCTTGCAGTTCTGGTCTACATAGTAAAAGTCTGTATCCAAATGGTGTTGAAATATCTTGTATAGCAAAATTGACCAAAGTTTTGTTCCTCCACTCAAATTCAAGGTACATTGAGCATTTTCTGGAATCAAAACCTCTTGATCTATCATTTTGTCAGAGATTTCACCCATATCTGTCGTCGACAAGCAAACTTTTTCAATTTGCTCCTTTGAAAGAGTTCTCTCTTCTACGAGCACATTGATAATGGCGTTAGCGTCAGTTTCTGTCTGCTTCGAATGCATGAGCACCACTTTAGTTGGCTTCAAAGCTTTTATTGCAAGATATACGGGGTAGGTTTGCCCTCCTACTAGAGCTATGTGTACGTGTTCCATTGTGTTAACTTTTGAGTACCTTCTATTTTTTTTGGTAATCATGATTTGCCATTCATCATCTCTCTGTGCCACATTTGCAACACATCAGCATCCACATAAGTTGACAGCAAGTTCCATCCTTTTGCTTTTGCCAAGTCAAAGGCTTCCCATTGCTTCTTTTCTTTTTTAAATGCTTTATCTTGAGGCAAATTCTCCACGATATGTTTATGCAGTGTTTCAAGTTCCTCTGCATCAAAAGCTTCTCGTTCAGAAATTTTCAACCACTTTTTGAGCTTTCCAGAGAGCGTACCAATGAGAAAAGCCTTTCCTATATGCTCTTCAAAAGTAGCTACTTCACTCGAAGCATTAGCCATTCTTTCAAGCAATATAATCTTGTACTTTAGATACTTGCTCTTTAAAGTTCGCAATTCCTCGATACGCGTATCATAGGATAATACGCGGAAATCTTTTTCCAAGTTCTCATAATCATTAATAGCCTGTGTCAACACATCTGCACATTGATCACAATCCTTAGTAGTCGCACATTGTTCTGTCTGCTTCAATGCACTAACAGCTTGCTCTATCACATTGATGCGAGTTTGAGCTTTAGCCTCAGCTTCAGCCTGAGCTTGTGCTTTAGCTTGTGCCTTTACTTCTTCTCTCACTTTTGTAACCTCGCTAATTTCTATCAATGCTGTAGATTTGATTGGCTTTTCTTTTAAAGTAGAATAATGGGCACTATCTCTGAAATATTTATACTCATCCAAATTCATCAATTGCATTTCTTCAGCATTTTCATGTTCTGCAGCAATTGACAAAAGACTTGTTACTTTATCAGAGTTCACCCACAACCTACCTGGATGCTCGCTATCATAGAATTTTGACATTTCCCATTCAAACTCTTTCAGATAATTATGTTCATTATGTTGGAAATTCCGCAATTCTATCTTACGGACAGATAAACCTCCGAAACCGAATGACTTTCCTTGCCCTATATTATGATGTGAGCTCTTAGCTCCATGAAAAGTCAACGCTGAGAGTAACGCTCCCACCTCCATCGGTCGCAGATTGTGCACACTTATCTGAAACTTAAAAGTCAATCCCACAGGCAATAGCTTCATTTTCGTCATAACTTTTTCATTGCCATTACCTTTAGGAAGTTCTGTCAAAGCATGGGGTGCATGCACACGATAACGTTTTCTTCCTCCCACTTCCGCACCATCATCATTATAGGTAGTATATTTTCCTTCAACGACTTGACGCAAGTATAATGGATAATAGGAAGCAGAAGGTTGCCCTAGCACACCAAATTGGGGAATCAATCGGTTTTCTCCCACTATTTCGTTTGCAAAAGCATTGCCCACATGGACACGTCCCTTTAAGGCTTCATCTTTATTGACACAGCCCCAAATACAATCTACCAAATCTAGTCCATCTTGCTCACTCCGTTGGTTGATACAATCACTTATACGATAAGTATAAGGATAGCGGAAATTGCGAGTTAACCCAATTACACTTATTTTTCCATGATCTTTCTTATAAAACACAGCGATACGCTTACCCTCATTTAACTTCTTATAAAGGAGGTCACTGTAAGTTGAAGGCTTATAGACGGTTTTCAGTTTTACAATTACGTCATTGTCCACATGGATGCCCTCTGTTTTTACATCACCAAAAAGGTACTCATGCTTTTTACCTTGCATTTTCCCAGTACACACCAAGTTTCGTCCTTCCACGATAGGATAACCTAGAACATCATTTTTCTGCAAAGCCCCTTCGTTTTCTACCATTTTATATTGTGGAAATTCTTTCCGAAGATTCTCTATAGATATGCGACAAGTCTTTTCGTCAAATGCTCCACAATCATCTAGTAGATATTCATCTTTTCTGTAGTCGTACCTCAACCATCCGCAGTAGATGCCAGACTTCATCTGCTTCATATATTCGGGCTGCAGGGGATGGGTTTTGGCATCAAAACTTCTGAATCCATAGAAATCGTCATTATAGAAGCCTTCTTTCAAACGGGCAAAGGCAAGAATCTCCATCACACTACGAAGCATGCCTTTCAAGCTACTTCCTGGAAGGAAATAGCGTTTCTCGCCATTAGGTAGTATTACGTGTGCTGAATATTGTTCCTTTTCATCTGTCGAAGCTCCAACTCCATTTCTTATAAACAGAGGCGTATCATTCGTCAGTTCAACTTCTATCACTCCGTCTTCACCATCACTGAAGGGAACATCCATACTGATTTGCTTTCCCCATGAAGGGATATACACTTCATGGTTGATAGGCACGAAGTTATAAGGTGCTTTTATTTGTTTTCCCATAACGCTATTATCGTTTAAATCCTACGAAGACCAATGCTCGAGGAACGAGTGTGCTCATTCCAAGACATAAATCATCAGACTTTTCCGTCCATTGTTGCCAAAAGAGCATTTTCCGATTACCCATGCGATTACTATCATATGCCACGATATCATCAGCACATTGCTCGCATACATTTTCTGGCACATCATAGCAGTAAACATGGTATTGTCCATTCCAGAATCGTATACAATACGATTTCATACGTGAACTGTCATAAAGTTGCGCTTCCACTACAAACGGATTTTCTTCTTCGGTCAGATGGAGTTCGAATTCCTCACTACCATCTAACACGTGCGGCATGGTTTGATCGCTATACCACAAGTAACCTTCATATTTTGCTTTTTCCATAGTAAATTTCATTTTATAGGATAGATCATTTTTCCGTTGCATTTCAAAGTGCCCCTAAATAGTCCAAGGCCTCTGTTTGTAGCACCTCCGAGCGGCAGTAGCCCCATGCATAAGTCCTTCAAAGTTTGTTCAAAGGCTTCCCTTACATCAGAGTTCACTTGTTGCGTTAGGATGATTTCCGTTTTTATGGGATGTCCTTTCCCATAGCTCACAGATTCTGTAAATAGTGCACCATCTATGGTTCCTCCCGTCAGACGGTCTATCTTCACGTGATTAAAAGGTTTCGTTTCCGTTTCCTCTAATATAATATCGTTGAAGAGCAACTTTCCTCTTACGTTTTGTGGGTTCACATCGTTCTGAGAAACACCAAAGAGTTCGTCCCTTACTTTGCTCTCGGCCGATATTGCTTTCAGTTCATTCTCGCTCTTTCCATCTGCAAATATTTTATTTCTTTGATTGTAGTGGTAGATTGTGCGATGTAGAAGAGCGCCTTTTAAACTCGATGCTGGAATCAATGTTTGCCTGCTCTTAATGTTTGGTTGCCCTTGATTGTTCCATTCCACGATGCTTTCTGTCACTGGTATTACATCAGCATCGGCATCTCCCATGCCTGCACCGAACAGGAAGAAGTCATCAGCTTCAAGCGTCAACTCATACACATGAGCGTTTTCATTCTGTTTCTGAATACCGAGGTTGAGTTTTTCTCCATCAAATGGCTCTGCCAAGTTTGAAGTATGTCTGAAATAATTTTCTAAGTCTTCTTTATCGGTCAAGCAATACATTCGAGTTCTACAGTCAATCATTCTGACGCTTCCAAATCCTTTATTAGCTCCACCGCCTATTCTAAACTCCTTACTTACCATTCGTTGCAACAAGGTCTGCACTAGGGAAGTGTCTGCATCGCTTAAGAGTTGTTCTATTTCGAACACAAATCGAGTTCCTTTAAGCACTATTTCCTCGTCAAACTTTCCTGCTTTTTCAGCTACGCCACGATGCGAGATTCTCACATGTTGCCTAATGGGAAGCATCCGATAGTATGCATAAAAAGCATCATCCCAGCAGATATGCTGCAACCCATCCACAGCCACGCCATCCTTACCCACCATGCGTGCCTCTGTAAAGATGAGTTCCGACCCATGCTCTACTCCCTTTCGTTGACTGCCAAAATATTGTTCGGCTTCTTCATTAGGAAATTCTTTGCGCAGCACCCCCGCTATCGTTGTGCCTGGTATATAAGGCAATCCATTGGCATCGCGCATTACCTCACTATCCGTCAGAATAGATTTCTCTCCCGCCCCAACGCGGAGCGGGGTTTGGGCTTCTATCGTCACACGAGCCACCAATCTATAGTTTATCATCATCGTCATCATCATTATGCTTTAAGGGTTTTACCCATTTCCGAGGCTAAGTTTACGAGGGCTGATTGCAGCAGTTCGTCTGAAAGCCTATTGCAAAAATCTTTCAGCAGTTTCAGTCTTCCTTTCTCAGCCCATTTATCTTTGGCCGTACCATGTACCAAATAGCCACGAGGGGCTGTAAAGAGTGCATCCATTAGTTCTTGTCCATTAACATGAGCCATTGCCATGCTGCGAATGGTTCCCCATTGCGAAGCAAAAGCTTTGCCCTTAAAGCGTGCTCCATATTGTTCTACAAAATCATTCACCGCTTCATAGATACCACACTCCCTATCTTCTTCTTCCTTACGTGCCAAGAGGGTTTCAATCAATGGAGTATGCGGAAGTTGCATATTCTTGGTTGTTTCAGCAGTATGATTCAAGACGTCTTTAAAGGTAAGTATCACTTTTCCACTAGTTCCAGCCTTTAGGAACTCAGGATTGTAGATTACCCTGCCAAACCCCTCATTATTGTATGCCCCTACATACGCACGCGTACAATCTGCTCGCGACGGACATTCTGCTACGATTACACTACCCTTTTCCAGTCCACAACGATCTGGGTCGTATGCTTGTCGTTTGTAGTTCCAAGGAGCATAACAAAAGGTGCGAACTTGCGAAAGATCCCAACGTATTGCACTTCCTTCGGGCAAGTGCAATTGCTTAGGAGTAGGCTGAAAAGTGGGCAAGCCTTCTTCATCGTAAAATACTAAACGCCCGTCAGCATAGATAGTAACGATTTCATCTTCCACGTCTGTGTTAGCACAGGGTTCTGCAAACATACAAGGTTCTATTTTGACCAAACCATATTGCGCAGTACGCGAGCGTCCTAAATGTTTCGTCCCTATCAAGGCTTGATTTATCATAGTTGCTACATTCTCCTCTAAGCCATCATCTATTTCTATGTCGAAGGCCATTTCAGCCCCTGCACATAAAGCCTCGTAGCCATACATACACTGTTCTTTGGAGCATCTACGCTCTCTGTCATAGGCTGACTTCACAGCGAAAGTTTTCTGTGCTCTTGCAGCGATGGCTTCTCCACTTGCGGTAAAAGCATAAAAACCATTGCGCAATTGCTTTAGTTGCTTTTCAAGAATATTCTCCGTCCATGGTTGTGGCAGGCGATAGTAAACGTAGCACTCATGTGCTGCAGAGCTCAGTTTGGGATAGTACATTGCAGCAGGTGCTTTCATGCTTCTATAACCATTCACGAGCAAATGTGCATCACCGAAGCGCACTTTACCACTATGGAATATTAACCAAGCTGTGTGCACATCAATCTGACTATAAAGCAGGCCCGCAGTAATTCCTAAGAAGTTGTTACCTGGTATAAAATCAAGTGTCTGATTGCCACCTTCCGTGGCCGACTTCGCATTCAGCACTATGTCGGTGAGCAACGTACATTTATAAGTCAGTGTCGTCATGCTTCACCTCCTTTCACTTTCATGGTGCAACGTCCGAGTCCTCGGTTACGTCCCACTCCGAGCCTTTTTATCATGCGCATACTATCAACTAAGAGTGTCATACATTCGTCCTCCACATTGAGAATACATCCTTCCAACTGACAGGGTATGGTCACCTGCATTTTCCTCAAACTATGTTCTCGCGCCGTTTCTGTCTCTGGATCAATAGCTGTAGCAGATATACTATCGTAAAGGAAATCTCTCAAATCAGAACGAACAGCCAATACTTCATGCTCAGCCTTAATCAAGGTTGCATTACTAAAGAAACATGTTCCCTTCTTTAAGTTTTTGCTATCGGTTTCTAACTTTCCCATACAAGTATCAAGATCTGCTTGTCCATATTTTTCAGGATTAAAATGTTGTAGATTCTCAGCCGCTTCGCGCAGCAATCCTTTGAGTGTCTTGCCTGGCACATAAGGTAATTCATTGGCATCCTTCACCACAAGCAAGTCTACATCAGCTCCTGCTGCGAGCCCCGATCCGCAATGCCAATAAGAATGGAAAGTCAGTGTATATGCTATGTCTTTCATGATTATTTTGTCTTTTGTGAAACGATGGTATGATAGGCCAATAGGTCGTAGGCTATGCTTGCCTTCATTCCTTCCGAGCGTTGTTCTTCACGCGTTGCCATCTCATAGAGGTCTCTCATCTCGTCCGAGGGGCGCATAGCTATTGCTCGCTTTTTCACCTGAGAGGCCATCGCTGCAAGGGTGTGCATCGATGTTAGCCATTTACGGATTGCCGATTTCACTGCATTACCATCTTTGCTTGCTTCGAGCAAACTTGCCATTTTCTGTAGTTGATGGATAGTACACCTTGCAGGCTCCTCATGCAAATAGTATGGGCCATATTTAAAGCTATGACCTTCACAGGGGGTTAATTCTCGCTGTTCGATGCTTCGGAAGTCCTCGGTAAAGCTATCTTGCACTTTATAGAACATCACGCACGAGGGTGCCAAGCCATCATGTGCTTGCAATCTGTCTGTCATCTTTGCATCGGCCTTTGCTTGCGAGCAAAGGGTTTCAGCCAATTCGTAGCCATAATGAAAGGGATACGACGATTTGATAAAAGCCACACCTGCACAAGCCGTTAGGTGCGGATTTTGTCCATACAATTGGTGTTCTCTCAAGATATCCCCTATCAGTCGAGCCGTTTCTTCCTCAAAGCATTGAATATACTTTTCCACAAACGGCAAGGCTACATCACCTCTGCACACAATGGTCAAGTCATCGCCACCGAGCACAATAGGGCGCATCGGGATGATGCCTCGACTGTTGCATTTCATATTGTCAGCCAACGAATCGAAAGCTCGCCGAGCCGCCGTACAAGTGGCCTCATCAAGTTTTTTTGAAAAGGCGGCAAACGTCTCTCTGTCGTTTCCCACCTTCTGCACCACCTGCCCTAGTCCATTTCCATCAGCATGGACAATGGCTATCCAGTCGTTTTGTCCCACAAAATCTCCAATATTCTTGCTTGTTCGTGCTTGCAGTAGCTCTATGTTGCCAAACATCTTGTCACACAACCGCTCCGTAGCATCATATTTTTGCTGTTGCGATGCATCATCCACAACCGCCTTAGGCAGTCCCGTTTTAGCATCACGTTTCATGCCAAGCAAGCCTAACTGTAGATTAATAGCAGGCCTATTGCGTTGAATGCGAAGCTTTTGCTCTAGCTCATTCGAAGCTTGTTCAAAGTTCTTATTTTCGTCCAAATCCACCACAGCTTGACTCAGTGTGATGCCTGGTGCATACCGCATCACTTTCTTAGGAAAATCTCTTACCGCTCGCTGACAAGCATCGCGCGTTGAGAACAGGTATTTTATGTTGCCAGCAGCTCTTATCACCGATTGTCCTCCACCCTCCTCGAAGGCTTTAAACAGCCCGTCATCATCGGCTGTACAGATACGTTCCACCCTTGCGCTCGCATCCACAATATTGCGCAATTCGTTCGTCTTAAATATAAAGGATTGAATGCCTTGTACCGAGGCTCCATACAAGTAATGTTGCTTCATAATATTTTCTATATTAGGTTTGTGTGCAAACAACTATGTTTTTTATGGTATCTTTTGTTTTTCATTGCTTTGCATCGCTTAGGATGCCAAATCCCAAGCTATTGCCCTTACCTATTCCTATATAAGAGGGCAGACTTAAGTTAGTCTTAAACGTCAAATCAAAAGCCATCATCTTTACTCCTTTGTAGCTCACCATGTGTGGTTTTGAACATAGATTGGTGATATACACACTGATGTTTGATTCCACATATATTCCTAATCCGCTTGCCATAGATAGTAAGTTGCCAGTAAGTATTCGTTCTAACATTCTCACTCTTTCGGCTAGGCTATCTGTTTCTTTATACTTTTTATAGTTGTCAGAGTTCAAGGGAAGCCAATTGTGTAGGGCATACTGTTGTCGGGGTTCCAGTTCTAAATCCAATTCGTGTTGCATAAACTTCACGTCCTCCACTTGCAATAGCATTTTGTGTGTTTCTCCCAAGCATACAGGCATCCATTCTTCTACAACTACTTTTCCCATCACTTGCAATCCCTCTTGTATGCATACGATAGCAGCCTTCCCATTCAACCTTTTATATTGTATCAGCGGATAGGAATATCGATAGTTACTCTCGTCATGATTGTGCAGCAACACGCTGCTTTCTTGTCCTAAGGCAGCAATGATGGCACCTCTGAAAAGCGGCACTTCATGTGCAGCTATTTCATTAGCAAATTGTATTGTGAGGATATTCAGTTTCATGGTCGAGAGTATCTGCGTAGTATTAGCTACAAGTTTCTACTCGCAAATATAGAATAAAAAAATAAAAAGCCATACGTTACCCGATGTTTTTCTGCTTAAAAATTACTTCCAATGAGTATTTCTATTCTATAAGTGTATGGTCTGCGTCCGAAAAACAAATAATTGATTTCACTTTATAACTTAAAAGTGTTGGTCATTATTCTATTGAATATGGCCTACGATGAATCTAATTCGTTAACATACGTCTTAACGAAGAAAAGGGTTTTAATCCTTATTCTATTGGAATATGGTCTGCGACTATGGCAATGCTGAGATATATGGCTATGCTGAGGTGTCTTAATCCTTACTCTATTGGAATATGGTCTGCGACGTAATTTAAAAAAACACATAGAGAACATAATTACAAAGTCTTAATCCTTATTCTATTGGAATATGGTCTGCGACAATGAGAAATTTAAACAACTAGCATTAACTTGCTAGGTCTTAATCCCTATTCTATTGGAATATGGTCTGCGACGCTTAAACATCAACCCTTTGGATGGATAAAAGAAGGTCTTAATCCTTATTCTATTGGAATATGGTCTGCGACTGATGCGAACGGGGTAAACGTGCAAAAAGTAGCCTAACAAGTCTTAATCCTTATTCTATTGGAATATGGTCTGCGACATGCACAATGTCGATGTTCGCATCAACGATGCGGGAGTCTTAATCCTTATTCTATTGGAATATGGTCTGCGACAGAATTATTACCAATTATGCAAGCATTTGCAGAAGGGTCTTAATCCTTATTCTATTGGAATATGGTCTGCGACCTTGAGAGCACTACTCTCTATTGCCAAGAAACAAGGGTCTTAATCCTTATTCTATTGGAATATGGTCTGCGACTTCCCGCTGTTGCAGAAGTAGGTGATTGCTGGGTAGTCTTAATCCTTATTCTATTGGAATATGGTCTGCGACTTAGGGACAGGATTATTCCTGTCCCTTTTTCTTTTTGGTCTTAATCCTTATTCTATTGGAATATGGTCTGCGACATAATGATGTTAATATGACATCAGATGAATACTTGTCTTAATCCTTATTCTATTGGAATATGGTCTGCGACATAATAGTTTCTTTCTTTTGGTTCTTTTCTTTCTTGTCTTAATCCTTATTCTATTGGAATATGGTCTGCGACAAAGTGATATAGGCATCTTTGACAGGTGGCTTGGGTGTCTTAATCCTTATTCTATTGGAATATGGTCTGCGACTTATTACAAAGGTAATGTTGCCACAAGGCACAGACGAAGTCTTAATCCTTATTCTATTGGAATATGGTCTGCGACTGGGATGTAAAATAAACTAATGTACAAAAGTAGTACGTCTTAATCCTTATTCTATTGGAATATGGTCTGCGACGTTTTTCTTCTTTTAGTTTATATAGGTAAAACATAAGTCTTAATCCTTATTCTATTGGAATATGGTCTGCGACGCTGGTCAAAAGCTCGAAAAAATATAGCTGCAATTAGTCTTAATCCTTATTCTATTGGAATATGGTCTGCGACGATAATTATAATACATTATCATCAATAGTAAACTCGTCTTAATCCTTATTCTATTGGAATATGGTCTGCGACCTTTAAAACGGGCGAAGTAAAGAAAACTAACATTTTTGTCTTAATCCTTATTCTATTGGAATATGGTCTGCGACAAGCCGAATGTTAAACCTATATTTGAGCAAATGCTCATGTCTTAATCCTTATTCTATTGGAATATGGTCTGCGACATGCAAATGCAAATGCAAATGAACAAGACACCAAAGTCTTAATCCTTATTCTATTGGAATATGGTCTGCGACATTAGTAACAACAAAACAAGAATAAAAATGAAATGTCTTAATCCTTATTCTATTGGAATATGGTCTGCGACCCGTTTCGAGGTTTTGAGTGGCATGTTCAAGATTACGTCTTAATCCTTATTCTATTGGAATATGGTCTGCGACTCAACGCGCAAGTGACGATAAAGCGCGAGAAACACGAGTCTTAATCCTTATTCTATTGGAATATGGTCTGCGACACATAAGCGTTACGTTCAGCAATGAGCGTAACGCTTTGTCTTAATCCTTATTCTATTGGAATATGGTCTGCGACCCGTTTCTTTCATGTCACTATCAAAAAACGGTATGCGTCTTAATCCTTATTCTATTGGAATATGGTCTGCGACTTAGTAATCGGAATTTACTTAGGTGTGGTGGTTAAGGAGGTCTTAATCCTTATTCTATTGGAATATGGTCTGCGACAATTTCCAACAGCACATAAACAATATAGTGACTAAGTCTTAATCCTTATTCTATTGGAATATGGTCTGCGACATACTTTTTATCACATGGACAATTTCTTAAATTACGTCTTAATCCTTATTCTATTGGAATATGGTCTGCGACATGATGCGGGAAAACACTGCGCGTATTTTTACGCGTCGTCTTAATCCTTATTCTATTGGAATATGGTCTGCGACAGTTTTCACATTCTTTTCTTGGCAACAGAATAAAGAGTCTTAATCCTTATTCTATTGGAATATGGTCTGCGACTTCATTTCTTTCATTATCAAAAAATGGTATGCACAAGTCTTAATCCTTATTCTATTGGAATATGGTCTGCGACCGCCGCCGTTGATATTCTGTGCGCACTTTGCGAGTCTTAATCCTTATTCTATTGGAATATGGTCTGCGACGTTGACCGAGCAGTATTAAACTAACGTAGGCAGTGAGTCTTAATCCTTATTCTATTGGAATATGGTCTGCGACCAATAGATTTCTCCACAGGTGAAGAAAAAACAACAAAGTCTTAATCCTTATTCTATTGGAATATGGTCTGCGACTGTGCTAAATAAAGAATTTACCACAATAGATTTCTCGTCTTAATCCTTATTCTATTGGAATATGGTCTGCGACTTCCCGAAATACAACTTGCAGATACCTTAGCTATGTCTTAATCCTTATTCTATTGGAATATGGTCTGCGACCCCTTAATATCGCAAATCATTGATTTTCAAACCATTAAGATTGCAAAAAAGGATTACATTGGCTACTAACAGCCAAAGTTTGTACCTTTTGATTTTGCAAAGATAGGGATTTTGCTTATAATAGTTAGCATTTTACAAGGTTATTTTAGGGGAGGGTGGATTTCTAGGAAAAAAGGAACAGACACACGTTTTAGCTCCATACAGGAAACAGATTGTTCTTAAAGGGAAATAGAACATATGTGCTCTGCATGGAGAAAAGAGTATGCCATGTACTTCAAAAGAACAATGTGGTGCGGGAATGCGTAATCAAATCAATGGAGAGATTCTTGCCTATTACCTTCATCGATCGCATCATGTCTGTAGACACAGGCACCACCATAATGCTGTCTTGATTCTCATAACAAGCTTGCACTTCTGTCAAATCCTTACGAATGGATTCATAGGTAGCAATGGGGAGGTCGGCAAGAAAGATGGATTTTTGAACACGAGTGCAACCTTTTTCCTCCAAATATTTGGCTACGAGTCTACGTACTTTATTGCTTTCAATATCATACATCACAAAGAAAAGCATATTGCTCGGACTGCGTTCTGGACTTTCTATCATACCCAATATCTTTTGTATTCTACTTTTTAAGTCGGGAAGTTTATCCCACTCAGCAGAAGCTCTCTGTAATGCAATGCCTTGGCTTCGCTCGGGATCCATTCCACTTGCTTTGAGTTGCTGCAACTTTTGCAGCAAGGTGATTGGGGGACGTTTCTTTCGAGGCATGATGTATAATTTACCGCGTTGGCGAAATCTGGGGTAATGGATTAGCAAGCTAATAGGTAAACAAGCAAGTATGTGTTCTACATCACTTACCTGTGCGAATGAGAGAAAGAAAAGGAACGTAAAAGACCTACACACTTACCTATCGACCCTTCTACTTATCAACTCGTTAACTAATTTCACCAACGAGGCTAATTTGATTTTCGGTGTTGTTTACACGTGTTCTTCCAAGAAGCGTTCTATCAATTCTGCCGTGAGTTGATTGAGTTCGGGCGAAGTGCCTCCACGGGGCGATTTCACCACTTTAAACCCATGGTGGCCATAGAACACGTTTATCTCAGCTTGTTTAAATCCGAGTTTGAAGCGCAGCTTTTTAGCATATTGGATGTTGATTTCCTCTGTCAACTGAATGCCACTCTCTGCGATGAAAGGCCTCAGCGCTTCGACGAACTCATCGAGTATTGGCGGCACATTAGGCTGTGGCTTCATGGTGTGATGTGCCTGTCGGCTCGAAAGCATTTCTTTGATGTGCTTCATGGCAGCATCATCGGGGTCACCACCCAAGAGATTTTTGAGCGAAGGAGAAGGAGCTGGTGCTTCATCGTGTTCACGCTTCAAGTCGAAAAGAGCAGAAGGATTCTCCTCGGGCAGACAAGCATGCCAATCAATCGGGATAGACTGCGAACGATAATAGGCTTGAGCATCTTCACTCAAAAAACATGCCCTACTCACATCACATGTGCGGCTATCGACCACTTGCTCTAGTCCATTCTCGAACGAGAATTGAGCCACAAACGTTTTGTAGAACAGCGTGTACAATCCCGCATCAGTACACTTCTCGGCCAAACGGAAGAATACTTTTAGACCATCGCCACTTGGCGAGGTGAAAGTAAGTGCCACTCGTGGATCTTTCTCGATGCGATGGCGTAGTGCCACGAGGTCAAGCCCTTTCTCCATGAGGTGGTCGATGTCGAGACAGAAGCAATCCGTGCTGACAAAGTTTTCGATGCACCGGAAGGCAGGTTCAAATCGCGCACACACCACGTAGGGCAACGTGCGTTTTACTCGGCCATATTGCTTAGCATCTACCGTGCGTATGATGCGTAGTTGACGCAAAGTGTTCTTTACTTCCAACTCGGGATGCATAAGCATCTGATGTAATTGTTCAAGTGTGATGCAGGCCAATGGGTCGGCCTGGCTCGTTAGGCTTGTTCCGTAAGATAACATAAGGCTAGATGTATTTCTTTAAGTTTTGTGCAAGGTTTTGCGTATAGAGCATCATATGCGTGATACGTGAACGCGATAGGTTGTTGATTGTGACAACTTCACTCAGATAATCGTTGACCGACTGTATGAGGATTCGTCTGCCGAAATCCTCGAGCCAACATGCTCCATCAGCTTGTATTGAACAGAAATCATCGGTCACGACTTGCTGGTTAACCAAGCTATAGACCACATAATCCACCCAGATACGATAACGTTCTATCACGTCATACACCAAAACAGGGCGATTATAGTTGTCACGATGGAGTACGCCCACGTAAGGATCGATGCCAGCCTTGATGAGCATGCCCTCAATTTTTCCATAAAGCATGCCATAGCCATAGTTGAGCAAAGCGTTCACTACGTCGTGTGCGGGATGTTGGCTACGCTGCTCAAAGCGATAACATTCTGGTATGAATAGGTTAAGCGTTGAAAAATAAATTTTCGATGCCATGCCCTCCCATCCTCGGAGTTGAGCAGCACAGTCGGCCACTGATTCGCCTTTTGCCTCCAACACCTTCGTTCGATAATCTTCCAATCGGTTGATGTTTCGCTCGCGCATCCTTAAAAGAGCAAGGTCTTCTGAGTTCATCAACAAGAGCAAGGCTTGCTGATTAGCTATTTTCTCAGCAATAAGCTGCTTTATCCATAGCAAAGCATCTGGAGTCTGTACAAAGTTGATTTGCCCCTTGCGTATCTTCGAAATTGATCCATAACGCGAGCTCCAGACGCGTCCGACGGGCATGCCCACCTTCCCTACGAAGAGCACATCTATTTCGTTTTCAATAGCTAACATCACAGCATCACTTGTAATCTGTACGCCTCGTCCTATCTGTATGGCCGTAATGCCTTGCAAGGGTATTCGCTGTTCGCGTCCCTTACTTCGTATCACAAATCCGTTATTATCTCTATTGATTGAAGTGCCAAAAGTATTGAGTATTAGTTCCATGTTTACTCTGTATTAGATAAGGTTTATACGTTTACGCTACAAGCGAACTCTATCAACGCTATAATCTTCCACCTTTACACGCTGGTAAGCACGTAGTAAGGGGCATTGTAGCGTCCCCTCTGCATGAGGAAACTATTGCAACTTGAATGTAAATGTTCTACTTCAGTGTCCTATTTTTGCTTCATTTGTGTTCCTCAGTTTTGCCGTCCGCCGACGTACGTTCTTCCATCGTACACCGCTTAGTGGTAGCTCTACCACCACCCCGTGTACGATGGCAAAGTTACCAAAGAGGAATAGGAGGACCTAAGTTTTAACATTATAATGACGATGAATCACTCCCATTGTTCGCAGCGTTCAAAATTGTCCATTCACAAGGGGCAGAATCCACCAAGCAGAATGGAGAATTTACATGCCTCGAAGAAAGGCAGTAGAAGAATACACTCAGCGACGAGGCCATCTACCAGCAGATAGTGAAAGAACTTGAGTCTGGCGCACAGGGAATGATGCTGCACCTCTGAGGGCACCTTTATTCCGCATCGAGTTGAGCTACTGCATTCCAATTCCACGTATCCTTTTTCTTGTTATAAACGAGGGCTGCGATAAAGCTGGCTTGGCTCCCATTCTTCAAATTATACTTTTCCACCAAAACTGGACTAATATAGCATGAGATGGAACCTTGATTGATAAAGGCAAAACTGGCTTCATTCTTGCGACAGACAGTTCCTTTTAACTCTTTGATGTAATAACTTGTCTTTGGGATGTGAATGTCCATAGCATCACCACGCTCAACACTGACTACCCTTACAACTCCACCGCGCTTCTCATACAGATACAACCTCAAGAGCATGCCTTCATGAATAGGTTCATCTAAGTATTTGTCCTTAAGCATCAAGTGCTTGTGTACACCATAAATCACATGTGCACCCCCCATTTTAGTATTGACATAAGTCACTATAGCTATGTGCTCTTGCGCTTCCGACTTCAAGATAGCATTTGTAAGTTTTTGGAATGGCACAGATGCTTTTCTTCTCGGGCTGGCCTCTTTTACCTCTGGCCAACGCATTAAGTCTTCCAGTTCATGAGGTATGTGCCACCCCTGCTGCTGATAGCAATCAGCCACCTTATCAATCTGATAACGAGCATGGCCATATTCACCACGGGCCACGTAGAGTTGAGCCAAGCGCATACGCACTTTGCCCAAAAAAGTCTCTTGCGTATTGCAAGTGGTGGCACGAATGAGGCAAGCCAGTTGTGTGTCAGGCTCATCTTTGTATATTTCAGAAAGAAGTTGCCACACCCAAAACTCCGACATTTTCTTATAGACAAATGGCATTACGCTCTTCAGAGCCTCATCACGATTAGCTCCATCAGCGAGGAGAAGTTTGCCACAGAAATAGCCTGGATACGTCATATCGGGATATTGATCGGCAAGTGTTTCTATTTTAGGAGTGAAGGCACGTATTTGCTCTATATCATGGTTCAGAAGCAACACTTTGGCATAAGCTATGTAGGCTTGCTCAGCCAATGACATAATGATGCGACCGTTATCAAGATTAAAGGGCACATAGTCTTCCTGCATAAGGTTGTCAAGATTCCACCACTCCAAGCATGCTTGCATTTTATCCCAACCCTTAAAAGCCAAGAAGCATTTCAAAAGAAAGGAATAAGCCTTGGACGGGTGAAAACGATGTGTACAGACAATGTCGAACACGCGTTCAGCGAAAGCCACATTATCCTTAAGAGACGACTTCAAGAACTCTGCCAATTTCCATAGCAAATTGTCTATAATCATCGCGTCTTGTTCCGAAGTGAGCAAACTAAGGTTGAGCAGCGACTCTGCGTGAATAAAAAATTGCTCTGCCTGACCGTGATCTAAGTCGGAACGTACTTGGTAATAGAGTGCCCAGCCCATGGAACGCTGCACCCATACATCATTGGGAGAGGCTTCAAACTCGTCTGAGGCCTTCTTGAGGGCTTCGTCTATCTGCCCACTCTTGCACAGTGTGATGATATCCTTAATGTTGGTCATAATTTAGAAAAAGTTTAGAGTATTATTCAAAGTGATTTTGAATTTCGGCAATGAGATTTGTCAGTTCATGATCAGCGACGCCTATCAGTGACATGGGCTTAGCATAGGTCACGAAACCTGAAGAATTAACATATATTTTAATGTATGACATCGTGTCAGATGTATTGAAATAGTACATTACGCTGTAATCTTCAGGATGTTCAACCACATTAGTTATGCGGATATTGAATCCGTCACAGGCAGAGCGGATAAGGTCATAAAGTCTTTGCATAAGAGGAGAGGTCGGCTCGTAGTGAAACTCTATCGGCATGGCACGCTCATTGTTAAGAGCCATGAGCACTATGGGCGTATGCTTCGATGGCACTTGAGCCACAGCCTTCAAGAAAAAGCCACCTTTTTTGTAGCGAATATCATAGCGTTCTACGGAGTCGGGCGTCTCAATAAAATAAATTTCTTGATAAGGCTTGCTTAATACATGGTGTACTTTATAAGGCGTAAAAGCTAAATTTTGACTGATACACATCCACTTGGCATGCAGAAAGTCGGGAGCGTCAGCTGCATGAAAGGGAGAGTGTTGCACCTTGCCCAACAGACGACATTCGACATTGATTTTAGAGCATTGCTGCACTGGTTCAATTCTGAACTTACTGAAAGGGGTAATGTGCGGAAGATTGACAACATATAGTCTCTCAGCCGCTCTCGTGGTGGCGGTATAAGTCCAACGCAGACAATCGGGTTTTAATCCCGTGCGACCAGAATAATCCACGAAAACATTCTTCCATTCTCCACCCTGACATTTGTGGCCAGTTATGGCATAGCCGTATTTCACTTTTAAGCAGTTATAGTATGCATCTTGCATCAAGACATTTATAAATTCCTCACTTCCCTGATTCAGTTTGGGGTGACGCATGCAGAAGTTTATATAGAGTGCTTTCTGCTCTTCAATGCTTATACTCGGACGATCATTGTTGAGCAGATCGAGCAGAAGCATGCACGGCTGTGGATTTCCCTTACAATCTGCTATTGTAACTGAGGCGAAATGCAATTTTACAATCACCCGCTCACGCTTACCAGCCTTTTCCACATAGATTGGAGCAGACTGCTCTTCAGTACCACCGATGCTGAGCAGGTGAGTGAATTCCCCATTCATCATATCAAGTGCATAATTGTTTTGTACTACCATGAGCGGATCTTGCGTACAAAGCGGCATGCCAGGAACATCATACAAATGCTCCCTAATCTCTGCATTGTAGCCACAAGCTTCTCTGTTGGAGAAACATATAAGCACACAATTTTCCCGACCATGCTCCTTGATAGCAGTCAAATAAGTGGGCAGAAGCGACTCTGGCGCAAGTGTCTCTACCTCCCCTTTCCGCTCTTCAAAAACTAATCTGTTAGGATGTTCCTCTTGTAGCAACTGACGTATCTGCATTGCATTTTTGAGTATTAAACTTTCACCCTTTTGGCGAAGTACTTCGGTGAGTTCTGCTGTCTCCACCTTCAATCCTAACTTCTCAAAGTATGCAGTGCTAAGTGCCATTGAGTCTTCATCGCCCACAGGCGGAAGTTGTACAGGATCGCCTACAAAGAGAATCTTTCCTCCCTCTAACGGACGGGCAAAGGTAAGCAAATCGTTCATGAGATTATCAGTGCCAAACTCGTATATTTCTTGTTTATTTGTCTTCGAACTTAACATTGAAGCCTCATCTACGATCACCAACGATCGGTGGGGAGCACGTGCCACGTCAAAATGAATGCGCAACTCCGTTGCTTGCAAATCATTAACGCTATTGTTTTCGATGCGGCCTTTTTTGTAGATAGCTCTATGGATGGTAGAAGCACTATATCCAGTCTTTTCTTGCAATACACGCGCAGCCCTTCCTGTAGGAGCCATTAAGAACGCATTTCTCTGGTTCGCTTCTTGCACTCTCTTCACTATTTCCTTTACCATTGTAGTTTTGCCCGTACCTGCATAACCCTTAAGGACGAACACCGACGCATCGCTTTCCAAAAAGTAAAGTATGCGATCCATTACCGATTGTTGCTGCTTGGTGAGTTTCATTTTTCGTAGTATTTTACTAGTTAGTGGAATTAAATTATACTAATAAGTATGAGTAAAAAGGTTGCACATGACGTTAATCATTAGTAACCTAACAGTGCTGAATTCATTAAATTCAAGCCAAAGCATGTATAACCCTTACACAAAATTCGTCAAAGCACTTGATATATGCAAGTTTTATTCAGAAATTTTTATCATTGTATTAGACAACATACCACGTCTCTCTAATTATCGTAACCCTAATTACAAGCACAGAACAAAACTTTTAGCTGTTTCACGTGAGAAGAATTTACAACTAATTGCTACCTTTGCATGTTCTAAAACAATACTTTTCTAATCCGTTGGCGGAATTCTTAGTTAACGGGGGAACAAGTAAGTATAATATACACAGTTTATTATTTTGAAGTAAAAATGAATAGAAACTTTAAAAGCTTGACAAACTTACCTATTAACCCGTTAACGTGTCAATTTGTTTACTAATTCCGCCTACACGTTTTACTAATCATATCCAATACTCCTATATCCCATTTGCTTGGGAATGTTTCTTCACAATGACTATGAACACAAGAACTGCTCTACACCCACACCCCTTGATAAGCCTACTACCATTGGCAGTACTAATAGCACTAATAGCTCTGGTACTCCGACTCTTTCCCGATGATGCACTGAACGGGGCTTCACAAGTGGCACTTATGGTGGCATCGTCGGTGTGCGTGGCACTATCGATGGTGGTATATAAAACACGATGGACCGTGTTCGAGGAGATGATTAAGAAAACGGTGGGCGACGCGGGCGTTTCAATTCTTATTCTCTTGCTCATTGGCATGATGTCCGCCACATGGATGATAAGCGGTGTGGTGCCTACCATGATTTATTATGGTGTGCAACTAATGTCGCCTTGGCTTTTTCTACCTTGTGCTTGCATCATTTCCGCTTTTATATCTGTCATTACAGGTACTTCGTGGACTACGATTGCCACCATCGGCATCGCACTAATGGGCATAGGCGATGCACTCGGTATTCCACAACCTTACACGGCAGGTGCCATCATATCGGGTGCTTACTTTGGCGATAAGATGTCGCCCATGAGCGACACTACGGTACTTGCCTCATCGATGGCGGGGGCCGACTTGTTTAGCCATATTCGCTATATGCTCTACACCACTGTGCCGAGCATTGTCATCTCCTTAGTGCTCTACTTGGTAATCGGATTGTTCTACAACGGACAGGAGGTGGAGGTTAATCAGTACCTTACAGGACTGAACAATGGCTTCAACATATCGCTATGGACCATGGTCGTGCCGCTCTTTACAGCCTTACTGATTTACAAAAAGATGCCTTCGCTTATCACGCTACTTCTATCTGCTCTCGCAGCTTGCATTTGCGCTATTGTGCTTCAACCCGAGGCACTGATGCAGATTGCTGGCGAGAAGGAAGTCAATGCCACAAGCATTTTTGAGGGATTGATGCTCACGTGCTATTCGAAGACGCAGATTGATACGGGATTTGAATCCATTAATTCTCTGGTGGCTACGCGAGGCATGGTGGGTATGCTCAGCACGGTGTGGCTCATTCTCTGTGCCATGTGTTTTGGTTCGTGCATGGTGGCAAGTGGCATGTTGAGAAGCATTACGCATATTATACTGAAGGGCATCAAGGGTACGGCCTCGCTGGTTTGCTCAACTGTGGTGTCGGGCGTGCTGCTCAACTTGATTATGGGCGATCAGTTTCTATCCATCATCATGAATGTGTCAATTTATCACGATGAATATGCTGAACGCGGCTACCGACCTGAGTTGCTCAGCCGTTCTACAGAGGACTCTGCCACGGTTACTTCTGTGTTGGTGCCATGGACGGCATGCGGTATGACGCAGAGCACGGTATTAGGCATACCCACTCTGGTGTATCTGCCCTTCTGTTTCTTCAATATTATCAGTCCGCTGATGAGTTGCTTGGTGGCGATTTTGGGGTTTGTGCCGAAGCCGGAGGGGGCTACAGATAAACGCTGAGTGTTTCACGCTGCCCGCGTTTTCTAAAACATTATTTTTTCTGCTTCGAGGAATTTTAAACGTATAATGGCCATTAATTGACATTAATTTGTGCTGACATTGCTTATTGATTAAATTAACCATCCAAACTTGGCAGGGTGGTTAAGTATTACTGATTAAAATTGAAAAGAATTTGCAAAAACGAAAGTAACTAAAAGGGCTGAATTCCAAGCGAAGAACCTAGCCCTAATTTTTGCGGTCGGATAGCAATAAATTTAAATACTGCTTTTCGGAAATATTGACTTTTTTAATAGACGCAATTACGTATTTTGATAGTAATATAATGGGAGTAAAGGAGGAATTGTTGAGGCGTAAAGAAGAGAATGCAGGGGAAAATGGTATAGATCTGTGTAAATAATGCAAATTAAGGTTATATAGTTTGTAAAAAATACGTCTATTTTATATAGCGACATCATTTTTAGGGGGCTATGAAATGTCTTGTATCAGTAAAAAAATTATCTCATATACCCATATTCTAACCAATAGATATCATTCTATTCAATAGATAACATAGTACTCAATGGCACTTGAGCATAGTACTCAATGGCACTTGAGCATAGTACTCAATGGCACTTGAGTATAGTACTCAATGGCACATGAGCATAGTACTCAATGGCACTTGAGCATAGTACTCAATGGCACTTGAGCATAGTACTCAATGGCACATGAGTATAGTACTC
>SAMEA3663105__coassemble_416_pt1 | contig 69090 bp, 58 predicted proteins | sample SAMEA3663105__metabat2_low_PE_034 | metagenome-assembled genome bin SAMEA3663105 (sample SAMEA3663105) | pig gut metagenome | biome: pig gut; feature: pig-associated habitat; material: faeces | place: Denmark | collected 2012
TTGGAAACGCATATGCTTCATTGTTTATGGAAATATTATCCCGAACTCACGTTATGAGACAATGCTCAACGAATTTGTCCTGTATTATAAAATAGCAAATAATGCCACCTTGCCATCACAAATACTTGATTCAAAATGCAAATAATTTTGGCCTCCTACTTATGGGTTATATTTACATTATAGAATGCATTTAACAGCACCGAGTGCAAAAAAATATTGCAGCAATACTTTTTCCGTTTATTGCTGCAATATTTTTGTTAACCATTGAAATGCTTACTTTTTGAGTATCGGCTCGCAAGTAAGGTTCACGCCCAACTTTTTAAATATCTTTTGGTCCACCTCGCTCAACATAACCGTGCAATGTACTTGGCATCCGCGTAGCTTAGGCAATTGTTGCAAGGCATTTCGGCAGTTTTCATCGTTTTCAGATAAAACAGATAAGGCAACCAATACTTCATCAGTATGTAGACGTGGGTTGTGACCGCCTAAATAGCTAATTTTGGTATGCTGTATGGGCTTAATCATTGATTGCGGAATGAGTTTTAGCTGGTGATTAATGCCCGCTAAATGTTTCATAACGTTGAGCAACAATGCCGCGCTACAACCTAAGAGTTCGCTTGAATGTCCCGTTATGATAGTACCATCAGGCAATTCGATAGCTGAGGATGTGTGCCCTGTAGCCTTTAAAGAGTTTTTTGCCGCAATGGTAGTGCGACGGAAGTCGGTAGTAACACCAGCTTGGTTAAAGAGCATTTGTATTTTACTTATTTCAGCTTCGTTGCAGGCACCACGTGCCATTTTGTTGGTAGCATCGTAGTAGCGGCGTATAATTTCATTTTTTGAAGCCTCACAACAAACCTCATCATTGCTAATGCAGAATCCGACCATGTTAACTCCCATATCGGTAGGCGATTTGTAGGGATTCGCGCCATAAATGCTCTCAAAGAGTGCATTTAACACGGGGTAGATTTCGATATCGCGGTTGTAGTTGATGGCAATTTTGTTGTAGGCTTCTAAATGGAAGGGGTCAATCATGTTGACGTCATTCAAGTCGGCCGTGGCAGCTTCGTAAGCTATGTTTACGGGATGCTTAAGGGGTAAATTCCATACGGGGAAGGTTTCGAACTTAGCGTAACCTGCTCGCACGCCGCGCTTGTTTTCGTTGTAAAGTTGACTTAAGCAAACGGCCATTTTACCACTTCCAGGACCAGGAGCTGTGACGATAACCAGCGGACGTGATGTTTCAACATAGTCATTTTTTCCAAATCCCTCGTCTGAAGCTATGAGCTTTACATTATGTGGGTAGCCTTCAATAAGGTAGTGGCAATAGGTTTTGATGCCGTCGCGCTCTAATCGTTGTTTAAACTGTGTGGCGGCAGGTTGGCCATTGTAGTGGGTAATGACAACCGAACCAACCATAAAGCCTCGATGTTGAAACTCGGCACGTAACCTAAGCACATCCTCGTCATAGGTAATGCCCAGGTCGGCTCGCTTTTTGTTCTTTTCAATATCGGCAGCGCTAATAACAATCACAATTTCGATGCTATCGTTCAATTTTTGAAACATACGCAGTTTGCTATCAGGCAAAAATCCTGGTAGCACACGGCTGGCATGATGGTCATCGAAGAGTTTGCCACCTAATTCAAGGTAAAGCTTGCCATCGAATTGAGAAATGCGTTCTTTGATGTGTTCGGATTGTATCTTTTGATACTTTTCGTTGTCAAATCCAATATTCATGTTTGTAGTGTAAAGAAATTTTTTGCAAATGTACGCATTTATTTCAGTACCCCATATTGGGTTAGGAACAAAAGCACTTTGTATGTGTAAGTTTTTTGATGGCGCAGAAAGCTGTGAGCATGTTCAGCATTGGGGGCTACCCATAGGACTTTGGGGTTAGGTTTGGCTTTGTAAAGTGAATAAACCATATAGGTAGGTACGAATTTGTCGGCATCGCCATGTATAAACAACATGGGGCGCTTGCATTTGCTTATTTGTTTTAAAGCTGAAGCTTCGTAAAAGTTCCAACCATATCGCCATTGGCAAAGTTGCGATGCAATGGGTATGAGAGGCCATTGTGGTAAGTTGAATCGTTCATTCAGTTCTTTGCTAAATTGCTCATCTACCGAGGTGTAGCCGCAGTCTTCAACGTAAGCCATTACATTGTGTGAAACGTTGGCATCGCCTGAAAGCATCATGGTGGTGGCCGCTCCCATAGAAACGCCATGTACTACTATGCGTATAGAGTCGCCAAAAAGTTGGGGCGCGGCATTTGTAATCCAACGTTTTATGTCATGTCGGTCATTCCACCCCATCTGAAAGTGGTCGCCACTTGAACGTCCCGCGTTATAGAGGTCGGGTATAAGGATGTTCATGTGTAGGGCATCATGATACATGCGTCCAAGTGGCATCATGCGTATGCCACAATCGGTATAGCCATGTACTAAAATAGCTGTGGCTGCGGTGGGATGAGAAGCACGTAGGTACCATGCGTGTAGGGTGTCGTTTTGTGGACTGATTATGGTGGTGTCTCTTAGTTGTTGTGATGCCAACAAAGAGTCGCGCCATTGCTTCATGCCTGGATAAAGGCTGTCAACCTCATGCCAAGCAAGTGCTTCGTTGCGTGAGCGGTCGCCTGGTTTTAGGGCATAGTTGAGCAAATAGTTGGCTCCACCGAGTAATGCAAATGCCAGCAGTAGTAAAAAGGTGGCGAATGAATAAGTTAATTTGCGTGGTGACATAGTGAGGGGATTTTTAAAGTTGAAGGGTTGAAATAAAATTAACGGATTATCAGGTTAACAAGTTAACAGGTAAGTTTGTCAAGTTTTTTAGCTTTACACCATTCTTCATTTAACATAATAGGGGGGGTGCATAACATACTTACCCGTTAACTTGTCAACTTTTTTACTAATTTCGCCAACATGTTATGGTAGTTTATATTTTTCAAAAAAAATTGGTTTTAAGCACCCACTTAAAGTCAATTCGCTAAATTGAGTACTTGCTAAAAAAATAGTAAAGACCGCCAACACGCGTTAGCGGTCTATGTACTTTAATTTAAAATGGTATTACTTTACGCGTTGGCGAATTTAGTAAACATGTGAATGAGACAACAGGTTACTTTATCAAAATCTTCTTTCCATTCACAACGTAAATGCCTTGTGATAGATTGCTGAGAGCTTGACTAATAGTGGTGCTGCGACGAATAAGTTGGCCATGTGCGTTATACACGTTGTAATGTCCATTAGTTTGTGTTACGACCTTGTTAATGGCCGTAGTGGAATTTGCTTTACAGTAAATAGAAACAGCCTTTTGTGAACCTGTGTAGGTGGCAAAACGTGGACTGTTTTGGTTGTATTGCAAAAGGCGGTTGGTGTAGGCTGCATTACTGATAGAGGCCATACCATTGTTTTTGATGGAAATAATCCATTGTCCTTCTTTACTATCAACCGTTTCAACAGAATGGAGTTTATTTTTATCTTCATTAAGAGCCAAGTATGTGTTAGATGCTTGGTCGTAGAATGTCCATGCTGTAGCATTACCCCCCAAGGTGAAGCTATAGGGCTGGTCGGCACCACCCACCTCGGTGGTTATTTTGCTGTCGACGGGAGCATCAATTGTGGCATAGGTGCGAATGTCGCCAGTTGCGTTAGCACATCCCATGGCAACCCAACTATTCTTTTTGGTATCGTTGCAAACAAAGAGCAACTGTTGACCAGCACTCAGAGTAGCATCGTCTGTAACAAGCGTATATACGTTTTGACCAACAGGGGCATCAGGTTGTAGGGTGTAAGTAGCTTCCACCTCATCACTCTTGTTTTCGCCCAACATGGCATATGCCTTGATAGTGGTATTGGCGTTGATGGCCAAAGTGGTAGACATGTAAGCCGTTTGCATTTCGCCTTGATTTACAGTATAGTAGAGCGTAGCACCTTCAGTAGATGTTGAAATGGTAATTTCTGTGCCCTTAGCTACAACTCCTGATAAAGGTGAGAATACAGGTGCATTTACCTCAACTGGTTTGGGATCGGGTGTGGGGTCGATGCTACCTCCACCATTGTCGTAATTATCGGGGTCGAAGGCGGTAGACGTTTTCGTTCCCCAAACGTATTGTTCCAAGCCAGGATAGTCAATGTAAGGGTTACGATTACCTTGTAATTTATATACGGCATTATTGCGGTCAATCTCTTTTTGGCTAACAGGATCCTCTTGTGCCCAACGCAGTAACATGGTTAAAGCCCATTTGGTGTAAGCAGGGTAGGCGCTGCCATCTAACATAGGCGATGACCATTCTGCAATTCTATCTTCGTAAGCAGTTGCCATATAAAAGTAAGAACGTGCAAAATCACCTTTATATTCATCGTTAGGCTCAAAAACGACACCGCTATAGCCATTGATAGTAGATTTGCCTAACTTTGAAAAATTGTTGGCAGATGTGTAAGTCTCACCCTTTGTTTCGCCAAATGGGTAGTTGCTTCGACGATTGTTTACGTACCCATCGGTGGGGTAGAGGTGGAACAAATCAGTGAACATGGGATATTCGTCATTAAACCAACTCTTGGGGAAAGAGTGCTCGCGATTATAGCTATCCCCCTCTTTTTTATAGTTAGCTCCTTGTGCAGAGCCACCTGGTTTGTAGCTAGTAATGTTAGAATACATGTCCCAAATAGAGCCATCAGCACGCACATCAGTTGTTTTGTAAGCATTCCATAAGGCTTTGTATGAAAGCTGTGTATGGTTAGCAATTTTGTTGAAAAGTGCAGTTTTTAATGCTTTACCTGATTGTCCCTTGGTAGAGCTATAATAGCCCTTGGGAGCTTGTGCTTGCAATAGCAGCACAAAACACAAAAGGCTCCACGTTAAAGCGAGCCTTTTCATAGTGTAATTGTGATTCATGTTGTAAATGTATTTTGAGTTTTATACTGCAAAGTTTATACTTTTATATAGACCAATCAAGTAAATGACAGAAAAATCAATAATATAAGTGCAAATAGAATAAAAAAATGACGATAACCGTTGTATGTAATATAAAATGCGTATCTTTGTGGGTAGAATGAGCTATTGTAAACACAACCTCGCAGCTTTGCTGCTATTACTTTTTAGTTACTGCTTGGTAGCGCATGCTACTAAGTGGAATGCCAATAACATCCCGATGGTATATCTTCAGGATGCTACGCAATATGTATGTAACCCTGATAACGTGTTGTCAGGTACTGCCGTGGCCGAAGCAAATGCCACGTTAGGGGCTTTGGAGCGCGATAAAGGTGTACAGACCATAGTGGTGGTGGTAAAGCAGCTTGATGGGGATGATCCATACTCCTTTGGTATGCAATTGGCCAAGAAGTATGGCATAGGCTCAAAAAAACAACGTACGGGCTTGATTGTGGTGTTAGCTACAGAAGATCGTAGCTATCAGATATTGACAGGAAATGGCCTTGAAGGTACCTTGCCTGATGGCATATGCCGACGCATTCAGAACCAAGTAATGGTGCCTGCACTTAAACAGGGCGATTGGGATGGTGCGGTTGTGAAAACGCTAAAAAGTATTGATGGGTATGTGCGTGGTGATAATTCGTTAGCACCTGATGATGAAGATGATGACGCAGAAGCCATGATAGCTGGTGCTGTAATGGTTGTGAGCTTAATTGTGCTGGGGTGCGTTTTATCGTTCTTTCATCGTAAACGATGCCCTAAATGTGGAAAGCGCATGAAACGTGTGCAACAACAAAAGGTGAAGTTAAAGGGTTCACAACGCATTATGCTGCGTAGCTTATGGGTTTGTAAAAGCTGTGGTTATCAAAAGACTGAATACTCTCAACCCGATGACGACGTTAACAATAGTGGTGGCGTTATGCCTCCCATCTTCTTTGGTGGAGGCTCGACAGGACACTCTTTAGGTGGAAGCTTTGGTGGAACATTTGGCGGTGGAACCTTTGGCGGTGGCGGTAGCGGAGGACGCTTTTAATGCATCTTAAAACTTTGAATAGATATAATAAAAGGGGTGTAAATGCATGCTTACGCAAAGTGAAAAGGTTCGTTGTAAATTTAGCTCCTTAAATAACAATAAGATAAACGGATATAACTTATGAAAAAGGGAACAATTGGCTTGTTAGTAGTTGGCGTGGTGATTTTAATGCTCATAGGTGGCACACTAACCACATATAATAGTTTGGTAGCTAAAGACGAGGCTGTAACCACAGCTTGGGGCAACATACAATCGCAATATCAGCGTCGTGCCGACCTTGTGCCCAACTTGGTAAATACGGTAAAAGGGTATGCAAAGCACGAGAGCGAAACGCTTGAGGGAGTTGTAGAAGCTCGAGCAAAAGCAACACAAATAAAGGTTGACGCGGATAATATTACACCCGAAAAGCTAAAACAGTTTCAAAGTGCACAAGGTGAACTGACACAGGCCCTGGGACGCTTGATTGCTGTACAAGAGAATTATCCAGACTTGAAGGCAAATGAGAACTTTTCAGAGCTTCAAGCACAACTTGAAGGCACGGAAAATCGTATCAACGAAAGCCGTCAACTCTATAATGCAGCTGTGCAGACTTACAACGTGAGCGTGCGCCGCTTCCCCGCTAACATTGTTGCAGGTATGTTTGGCTTTGACAAGAAAACACAATTCGAAGCAGAAGCAGGTACAGAAAAAGCTCCCCAAGTGGAGTTTTAATGAAGAAAAAAACAACAACACATATTTATAAACTCACTCCATGGACAGTAAACAACGTTACATGATGCGCGGAGTATCCGCCATGAAAGAAGACGTACACAACGCCATCAAGAACATTGACAAGGGTATCTTTCCGCAAGCTTTTTGCAAAATTATTCCCGACATTTTAGGTGGCGACCCCGAATACTGCAATATAATGCATGCCGATGGCGCAGGCACAAAGTCAAGTTTGGCTTATATGTATTGGAAGGAAACTGGCGACCTTTCAGTATGGAAAGGCATAGCTCAGGATGCCTTAATTATGAATACCGACGATTTGCTCTGCGTGGGCGCTGTTGACAACATACTTGTTAGTTCTACCATCGGACGTAATAAGATGTTGATTCCAGGTGAGGTTATTTCAGCCATCATTAATGGTACCGACGAACTCTTGCAGCAAATGCGCGATATGGGAGTTGGCATTTATGCTACGGGTGGCGAAACAGCTGATGTGGGCGACTTGGTTCGCACCATTATTGTTGATTCAACCGTTACTTGCCGCATGAAGCGTAGCGATGTAATTAATAATGCTAACATACGTCCAGGCGATGTAATAGTTGGTTTGTCTTCGTGTGGACAGGCAACTTATGAAAAAGAGTATAATGGTGGTATGGGGTCAAATGGGTTGACTTCAGCACGCCATGACGTGTTTGCCAAATATTTGGCTGAAAAGTATCCTGAAAGTTACGACCATGCCGTACCCGATGAGTTGGTTTATAGCGGTGGCTACAAATTAACCGATAGCGTTGAGGGATCGCCTTTAAATGCGGGTAAGTTAGTATTGTCACCCACACGTACCTATGCTCCTGTTGTGAAGAAGTTATTGGACGAACTCCGTCCTGAAATTCATGGTATGGTGCATTGTACAGGTGGCGCACAAACAAAGGTGCTGCACTTTGTAGGCGAAAATTGCCGTGTTATTAAGGATAACATGTTCCCCGTTCCTCCATTGTTCAAGGCTATTGCTGAACAGAGTGGTACCGATTGGGCCGAAATGTATAAGGTGTTTAATATGGGACACCGACTTGAGGTGTATGTGCGTCCTGAAATAGCTGACAAGGTGATAGCCATTAGTAAGAGCTTTAATATTGATGCACAGGTTGTAGGACATATTGAAGAGGGTAAACGCTCGCTTACTATCAAGAGCGAGTTTGGTGAGTTTAATTACTAAACGTACCATAAAAAAGTTGGGAAACAATGTCTGCCGATGTGAATGGGCAAATATTGTCTCCCAATTTTTGGGTTTTCTATTCTACCTTTTATGTTTGCACATAAGTAGGGGTAATAAATGATGTGTAGACATTATTTATTACAAAACATTCCTTATACAATAGAAAATTCTGAAACCGATGAAACGCATTCTATTACATATATGTATCACATTAATTTGCTTAGCATGCTGTGTGAACATGGTTCGTTTCACATACGAACAGTTTCAATCATCTACTTCCATCTTTTTTAAAATAAGTGCCTGTGCATCGTTATGTGGATGGTTGGCTATATGCTATATGGAAATCATGAAATGGTGTGTAACTAATTATGTAATAAAGGTAACAAAGAAAATTTGTAAAAAATAAAAATGAATACATTGCTTGAAAAGTTAAACGGACTTGAAGCGCGATTTGAAGAGGTAAGCACGTTGATTACTGACCCTAACGTAATTGCTGATCAACAACGTTATGTACGTTTGACCAAAGAATATAAGGAGTTAGAGGACTTAATGGCTGCACGTAAGGAATATGCCAATTTGCTCTCGAACCTTGAGGAAAGTAAGGATATGTTGCTAAACGAGTCAGACCCCGATATGAAGGAAATGGCACGTGAAGAGGTAGCAGCTTGTGAAAAACGCATACCCGAACTTGAAGAAAGCATAAAGTTGATGCTTGTGCCAGAGGACCCTGAGGATAGCAAGAATGCCATACTCGAAATACGTGGTGGAACGGGAGGTGACGAAGCAGCCTTGTTTGCTGGAGACCTTTTCCGTATGTACTCTAAGTATTGTGAACGTAAGGGTTGGAAACTTGAGGTGTCGAGCGCAAGCGAAGGTGCAGCAGGTGGATTTAAGGAAATTGTTTGCTCTGTTACTGGTACCGATGTGTATGGCACTTTAAAGTATGAAAGCGGAGTGCATCGTGTGCAACGTGTGCCTGCTACTGAAACGCAAGGCCGTGTACACACCTCTGCAGCTACGGTGGCTGTGTTGCCTGAGGCTGAAGCTTTTGATGTGGTAATTAATGAGGGCGAGATAAAGTGGGATACTTTCCGCTCAAGTGGTGCAGGTGGGCAGAACGTTAATAAAGTAGAGTCTGGTGTACGTTTGCGCTACAATTGGAAGAATCCTAACACAGGCGAGGTGGAAGAAATTTTAATTGAGTGTACCGAAACACGTGACCAACCTAAGAATAAAGAGCGTGCCTTGGCTCGCTTGCGTACTTTTATTTACGACAAGGAACACCAAAAGTATGTAGACGATATTGCGAATCGTCGCAAAACTTTGGTTTCAACAGGCGATCGCTCAGCTAAAATTCGTACTTATAATTATCCGCAAGGACGAATTACGGACCATCGCATCAATTACACCATTTATAACTTACAAGCTTTTATGGATGGTGACATTCAAGATTGCATAGATCACTTGATAGTTGCCGAAAATGCTGAACGCTTGAAAGAGGCTGAAATGTAACGTCTACTATGTGGCAACGTTTGCTTATCATTTTATGTTGTTCGGCTTGCATGGTGTCGTGTCAAAAAAAAACGTCAGACAATCAAGTCGTTAATGGTGCCTTTGCCAAAGCTAAAAACCAAGGTAACGGACCGATGGTAGACCGCATAATGCAGTCGGGCGAACTCATTATAGGCACCATAAGCGGCCCTGATACTTACTTTGACTATCAAGGCCGTGGCATGGGTTTGCAATATGCATTAGCTGAGGACTTTGCCAACACATTGGGTGTGGGTGTGCGAGTGGAGTTAGCTAAAGACTCCTTGCAATTGGTAAAGCTACTTAAGTCGGGCGAAATTGACGTAATAGCTTACCCCTTATCGACTGCCTTTTGCAAAAAAAATGGCATCGCTGATGCAGGCGCAGTTAATAGCAAAACAAAGGAAAGTTGGGCTGTACTGAGTAATGCCAACGATCTTGCTCAGGCCTTGAACGATTGGTTCGGCGAGGGGGTTGAAGTAAAGGCGCAAAAGGTTGAAAACACTTGGCTACGCAACCGCACCATGGTGCACCGCAAAGTAAGGGCTCCATTCATTTCGCGCGAAAAGGGTCTCATATCAACCTACGATGCTTACTTTAAGCAAGCAGCTAATGCCATAGGTTGGGATTGGCGATTGATAGCTGCGCAATGTTATCAAGAGTCAGGCTTTGACCCCAATGCTACCTCATGGGCTGGGGCTTGCGGATTGATGCAACTTATGCCATCTACTGCTGCTCAGTATGGACTTGACAGGGCTAAACTCTTTGCTCCTGCTGAAAACATAATGGTGGCAGCAAGGCACATACGTTATTTGCAACATCAGTTTTCAGGTATAGCCGATGCTGAGGAACGGGTAAAATTTGTGCTCGCAGCCTATAATGGTGGTTTAGGACACATACGTGACGCACAAGCCCTTTCGCGTAAATATGGCGGAAATGCTAATAACTGGAATGAAGTGGCTCAGTATGTGCGTAACTTGAGTAATGCACGTTATTATCGCGACCCCGTAGTAAAATATGGCTATATGATTGGTAGTGAAACTTATGGTTATGTGCAGAGCATTATGGAACGATGGCGACAGTATGGCGGTAATGTGCACAATTTAAACACGTCTGCTGCGGGCCTTTCATTACCAGCTGATAACGTTAGGAGTGGAGATGGTGGACGTATAACTCCTCATAAACGCAACCGTTATAGTCGACAACACACCATTTTGTCGGCCGACGAAATGCAACAACAGGTGCAATAACTCAAACTTTAGGTAATTGGATGCACCTGTTCGCATTCACTTCATAACATGCAGAATCGCAACTTATCCTTCTGATAAAAAGGGACGAATTTAAGTCGCAAAGTATGAGCTAAATGCCATATTTTGCGACTTTTTTATGCATAAATTAAGATGGGTCGCGTAAAAATAGCTTATTTCTTGAAAAAACTTTGTTTAATAGCATTATGTTACAAATATACTTACTATATTTGCACTGTGATAACAAACGGATGTTTTTGGCATACATAAGTTATTAAGACGCGAAACTAAACAACAGAAAAGATTATGTGCGGTATAGTATCAATATTCAACATAAAGGAACAAAGTTCAGACTTACGCAAGACGGCTCTCGAGATGAGTCGTAAGATACGACATCGTGGGCCTGATTGGAGTGGCATATATTGTGGCAAGCATGCCATTTTGTGTCATGAGCGATTGTCTATTGTTGACCCTCAAAGCGGTAAGCAGCCTTTGTTTGCGCCCGACAACAAACAGGTGTTGGCGGTAAATGGTGAAATTTATAATCATCAAGAAATACGTAAACGTTATGCAGGCAAATACGACTTTCAAACGGGTTCCGACTGTGAAGTTATTTTAGCTTTATATCGCGACAAGGGTATTCATTTTTTAGAGGACTTGAATGGCATATTTGCTTTTGCCCTATATGATGAAGAGAAGGATGACTTTTTGATTGCACGTGACCCCATAGGTGTCATACCTCTTTATATAGGTCACGACAAAGATGGCAAAGTTTATTGTGCATCAGAGTTAAAGGCTCTTGAAGGATATTGCGATGAATATGAACCATTCTTACCCGGCCATTATTATTTAGGTTCTGAAGGTAAAATGGTGAAATGGTATAAGCGCGACTGGGAGTCATACGACAACGTAAAAGATAATTCAGCCTCGGTACAAGATGTACATGATGCGCTCGAAGCGGCCGTAAAACGTCAACTCATGTGTGATGTGCCTTATGGCGTGTTGTTGTCAGGTGGTTTAGATAGTTCGGTAATATCAGCTATCGCTAAAAAGTATGCAGCCCATCGTGTGGAAACGGGTAGTACGCAAGATGCTTGGTGGCCACAGCTTCACTCATTTGCTGTTGGCTTGAAGGGGGCTCCAGACTTGGCCAAGGCCAAAGAAGTGGCCGACCATATAGGCACGGTACATCACGAAATTAACTACACCATTCAAGAAGGATTAGACGCTGTACGTGATGTAATCTATTTTATTGAAACCTATGATGTAACAACAGTTCGTGCTTCAACTCCTATGTATTTGTTAGCGCGTGTTATCAAGTCGATGGGTATAAAAATGGTACTCTCGGGTGAGGGTGCTGACGAGGTATTTGGTGGCTATTTGTATTTTCATAAAGCACCTAATGCAAAGGCTTTTCATGAGGAAACGGTACGTAAATTGTCAAAACTCTATTTGTATGACTGCCTACGTGCCAACAAGAGTTTATCAGCCTGGGGTGTCGAAGGTCGTGTGCCTTTTCTTGATAAAGAATTCCTTGACGTGGCTATGCGCTTGAATCCCGAGGCCAAAATGTGTCCTGGTAACACAATAGAAAAGAAGATAGTTCGTGAAGCATTTGCTGATATGTTGCCCGAGAGCGTAGCATGGCGTCAGAAAGAACAGTTCTCAGATGGCGTGGGATATTCATGGATTGATACATTAAAAAAGATTACTTCAGAACAAGTAAGCGATGAGCAGATGGCACATGCTGCAGAGCGTTTCCCCATAAATACACCTATGAATAAAGAGGAATATTATTATCGTTCTATATTCGAGGAGTATTTTCCCAGCGAGAGTGCGGCTCGAAGTGTGCCCAGCGTGCCAAGTGTGGCATGTTCTACAGCCGAAGCTTTGGCATGGGATGCTTCATTTAAGAATGTAAATGACCCAAGTGGACGTGCTGTGGCAGGTGTGCACGAAGATGCATATAAAAAATAGTGTTTGAAAAAATAAATTTTGTCTGTATTTTATTACAGACGCTCTCAACCAACTAATGTGACTTGACTAAACTTATAAATGTTATTTTGGTTGATCTGTCCGCTACACATACACCAACGGGTGCTCCCTGTGTAGCGGATTTTCTTTATTGGAGCCATAAGATTTTACTCAACAGCCCATGAGCATGTTTTGGGGAGAGAAAGCTATAGTCCCCCAATAAAATGACCTTCTTTTACATCTCGCGCAGTAGATGCTTGATGGCACTTAGGGGATGATAGAGTAGCATACGTGGACCTGCCCATGCCATTATTGTTTTTATCTGTTGCTTCATGTCAGACTTATAACAATGTATAGCACATTTTTTACATGTGCCCTTTTCGTTACCAAAGACACATTTTGAAAGGCGATTGTGAGCGTAGTTTAATAACTCTTGACAATGGGGGCAAAGATGTTCATTACCTTCTTTTTTATAACAATATAGTCGAATCATTTGTTCTACTACCACCTTTTCTTCTTCAATTCTTGTCATGCTATGGGTATTAAAATGAATCCACTCTCGCGCTATAAGCCTTATAGACGAGGGTGGATTCTATAACTGTTACGTACTAAAAATTGATTGTTAGGGATGTGTTGTAATAGGTATACTCCTTAAATGCTTTCAAATCCATTCTCCTTTGTTAGGCGTTCAATCTCAGCACCTTTATAGTAGTGCTTCAAAATGTTTGTATACGGATAACCCTTTCCAGCCATAACGGCAGCACCTATTTGACAGAGGCCTACTCCGTGTCCCCAACCTGCACCTATAAGTAGAAAGCGAGCGGGGATGTCTGTTGTGGGGTCAACATCATGACGCTCAACAATAAAGGCTGAACTATAAAGATGACTCTCAGAGAGTAAACGGCGTATTTCAAGTTCTTTGCCAACAACCAAACTACCTTGCGTCCCCACGATACGCAAACGTATCAGTCGGCCACTAACACCACGTTCAACGGGTTCAAGCTGAATGATATCACCCAAGTTTTGTTCCGTACGCAGTTCAATTAAGTGGCGGATTTGTTGCTGAGTGAGTTCTACTCTCCATCGATAAAAGTCGGCCGTTTCTTGATCATAGTTGTTCAGCACCTGTGAGAGCAAATGCACATCGTGGGTGTTACAAAATGCACTCGGAGTGCTACGTATCCATTTTTCGGCATTATCTTCATTCGTTAGGTCTGGAATTTGGCCAGCTGTATCATCGCGAACTGCTTGCAAATAGTCGTAATCGTTTTCATTCCAGCAACTGCTATAAAGTTCGCTTACACCACCACAACATTTTGAAAAGCGTGCATCGCACAAATGCCCATCGTATGTTAGCACTTCTCCTGCGGTTTCATTCACAGCCTGTTTCACCTGAGGCAAAGTGGCACGCGTAATGCCTTGATAACGTTGGCAATGGTCATCGGCACAAACATCATAAAGCGTATGGTCTGACCGGTCATGCCATTTTATTACTTCGCCAGGGCGGTGTATAAAGTTAAAGAAATCGCTTGCTCTGCCTTCGCCCTCCATTCGATGAAGCATTTGACTATATACCCAGCTGCGTGACACCACAGCATGCGTTTTAAGCAAACCTAATGATGAGGTGGCATTCATTTCAGATGAGATAACACTTTCAAGGTAAGCTTCAACTGGTAGCTCATTGATAACAACCAGTTTTTCTTCATCAACAATCAGGCGCAAAATTCCCTTGAAGGTTTGTTCTTGTTCGCGTTCCCAATGAAAGCCTATGCCAATGGTTACATGTTTAAGTGTGAAGGATTCCTTGTTCTCATCTTCAGGTATGAAGCATAGTTCGCTATACATATTGCCTCGCCATTGTATAGCACCATCCACGCATTCGGCTATCTGATCATCGCTAACGGTTTCACCTTTAGCCAAATAATTACCATTCAGTATGAAATGCACCTTTTGTGTGTGCATAATGCCCACGGTGATATTACGTGCAGCTAATGATTTTAGTAGGGTTACTTCGCGTTTAGCTGACGAGGTTGTGTTAACAACGATGCGCCTAGGGCCATGCAGTTTGCGAGCTATAGCATTTGTTTCGCTCTCGCTAATAGTAACCTCGCGCAGAATGTTAGCGGCCAATTTGGGCGTGAGCTTATCAAAGTCTTCTTTACGAGGTGTAATCAGCAATCCACCCATATCAATGGCTCCAGGACTTACCAAACATTGGTTTTTGCCCTCGGCAGAGTAACAGTCTGGCCGATGTTTTTTACGAACGAAAACAATCGTAACGATATAATCAGAGGCTGTTGGCCCTCCCTCTTGTCTCCATGATAGTATGTTTACATCTGGTTCCTCGCGTTTGTTCTCTACGGGCAACACACTCATGAGTTTGTTCAACAATATGGGACTCTTTTCGCACGGAGGACCTTGAATAACAAATGCAGGACATACATAGCCCTTTAGGAGAAAAATACCACCCGTTTTTGAATCGTAACCTAACTCTTCTAAATCAGCTTCATCTTCCTTTGTTGAGGGGTACAACCTCTCCATTTTATTTTCATAAAACTTCCAATCTTTTTCAATAGGCAGCAATCCCCTTATGCCAGCTTGCAAGTGGGCATGATCAGGAGCCGAAGCACCACAACGTGCCCCATTGTAGAAAACAAAAAGTCCAGGCAAACTCCATGCTATTTGGTCCATGAGGTTTGCAAAGTGGCTAAACTTTTGTGCCACATGTCGACGTGTTGGGATGGTAAAATGCTCAGGCAAAATAGGGTAGGGGTTTACCAAAAATTGCAAGCTACCTAACACGGGCAGTTGATTTTGTTGCACGGGGCGGTTTTTGTCGCAAAGAAAGCAAGCTCGCTTTTTAAGATGTTTTTTGTCAATATTAGCTCCTGTGCTCACTATTCGTGAAGGATTAAATTGAACGCGCAAAGTAACATCTTCAATAGGCAATTCTTTTGTTACGACGGTCGATTTTAAGTCGTCGTAACGTTGTTTTGCCTCATTCCAATGAGACAGTTGCTGTTCAAAAAAAGCATCAACCTCGCTTTTGTTTAAAGGATGATTCCATTGTGCTATCATAGCTTGGCGTGCTTGCAATTCGTAGCTACGAAGCGAATCTTTGTAAGCATTATTGCGGTTTTGCTTGTCAATACTCAACGCGGCATCAGAGTTACCTTCCCATCGGCGGCACAAATACACTTCGTCGAAAATACGACCTATACGATAACGACGTGAAATGGTAAGTCCTAATGCATAGTCCTCGCCATAGCTTGTGTTGGGAAAGCCCAATTGGCGCAGAATGTCGGTACGGAATGCTCGGGGCGCTCCCAACCCATTAATGCGTAAAGCATTATTACGTCCATTGTCTGCCGTCCATTCTTTGTGTGCTATCAGTCCTGGAGGGAGAGTTTGCAAACCAAAGTCAACCATACGATAGCTACCAATAATCATAGCTGCCTTTTGTTTTTTGAATTCGTCAACAATTCGTTGCAGCGTGTTGGGCGACGAGTATAAGTCGTCAGAGTCTAACTGTACCGCATAACGTCCACAATGTGCAGAACGTATGGCATAATCCCAACAACCACCAATGCCCAAATCATTACGTTCAGGCTGAAGCAGCACAACGTGTTGGTTGGCGTTAAGCGATGCTACAGCCTCTCCCGTGCCATCAGTTGAATGGTTGTCAATCACAATCACGTTAAAACTGAAGTCTGTTTGTTGAGTCAACGCGCTATTGACAGCATCCTTAATAGTTCGCACCCTATTGCGAACGGGTATAATAACACTTGCTTCAACTGGATATGGTGTAGTGTCAGTAGGCAATTCGTCATACTCGTGGGGGGCGAGCCATGCTTTAATATGCTTTAAGTGTTCTGTGCAAGCCCGTTCCATCTCAATTTGAACATCGCGATTTGAAGGGTTTACATAGTCAAATTGTTTCACCCCCGAGGCGCGGTTGTCAGTTTCTGTCTCAGTATAAAGAGGTTCGTGAATGTGCTCTATATGTCCTTGTGCGCTGACAAACAAGCGTAAAGCATATAACGTGGCATATTGATAGCGAAGAGTATGTTCAGTTGCAAAAAAGTCCTTAATACCTTTTGTGCTATACATTAGTAATGAGCCAAAGTCAAAGTCATCGCGTAAGGCTCCCACTTGATAGTCAATAACAGGGTGTAGCCCCTTATCATCGTATCTGTCAGAATAGAGCATGAGTGGTGTTTCTTTGGCCGACTGAATATACCCCATTATCTGCATAAAACGCTCCACACAATGGTAGTTCAGGGTAAGCGTATGGTGGCTTAAGTATATAAATGTATAAGGTGCGCTCAGTTTCTGTGCTACTTGACGTAATAATTTGCTATTGGTTAAATTGCTTGAAACAAAGCATTTACATTTGTCATCCGCGTATGACTCGGCTTGCTCTTGATTAGCTTCAGAACAAACCAAAAAAAGGGTGTTTAAAAAGGAGCAATCCTTTAAATAAGAAATTATAGGCTCGTTTTGTGGCGTGTAAGCCAACAAAAAGTCAAATGAGTTATACATTTCTGAGTAAGGTTGAAAAAAATTGTGCTGGCAACATAACTATGGTGTTACACATAAAAGCACTCTATCATAGCATATTTGCCGAATCATGTAATGTATTATGTTTACAAAGGTAACTAAAAGCGTGTAATGGAGCAAAGATTTCTATTCAATTTTTACAATCGCTTTATTCTTTATTTTAGTTGAACACTTACTTATGAAGTCAAAGTCAGAATGGCAGGAAGCTTAAAAACGTCAAATCTAATATTCGTCAAAAAAGTTCGGACAACTTCTATACTTTGAAAGCTAACGTTAATACCCATTTTAGGGTATTGCAGACCCACGCATAATTAGTACCTTTGCAACTTGAATAAAGAATGATTTTTTTGAAGACAAAAATATGAAATTATCTGACTTAAACACGGGCGAAAGAGGCGTAATTGTGAAAGTCGCAGGTCATGGCGGTTTTCGCAAACGCATTCTTGAAATGGGTTTTGTTAAGGGTAAAACTGTAAAGGTTATTCTAAATGCCCCATTACGTGACCCCATAGAATATGAAATTATGGGGTATAAAATTTCGCTACGTCGTGAAGAAGCTAAACTTATTGAAGTTATTAGTGAAAGCGAAGCTCAAAACGACGCGCGCCTACACCCCGAAGAAAATCTAAAGGGTATTGTGGCTGGCGAGGATGAAAATGAAGAGTTGCAAATGCAACTTGACAACCGTATGAAACGCTTGGCTGCCGACAAGCGACGCATTATTAATGTGGCGTTGGTGGGTAACCCTAATTGCGGTAAGACATCCTTGTTTAATGTGGCTTCAGGAGGCCATGAACATGTGGGTAATTATAGTGGCGTAACGGTTGATGCCAAAGAAGGCTTTCTCGACATGAAAGTCAAGGTGAAACGTAACGACAAAGGCGAAATCGAAATATACCACCAAAGCCCAACAAGCACATGTGGCACAAATTGCGAAGCATGTGGCATATCAAGTGGATGTACACAAGGTGACGTAGATGGATTTGAAGATAAGGTTTACCATTTTCGTATCGTCGACCTCCCTGGCACCTATTCGCTATCAGCCTACTCGCCTGAGGAACTTTACGTGCGCCGACACTTAATTGACGAAACGCCTGATATTGTTATTAATGTAGTGGACAGCTCCAACCTAGAGCGTAACCTTTACCTCACCACTCAACTAATCGATATGCACCAACGCATGGTGGTAGCACTCAATATGTTTGACGAATTGCAACACAATGGTGACAAGTTAGACTATGTGCAATTAGGTCATTTGCTTGGTGTGCCCATGATTCCCACCATATCGCGCACAGGAAAAGGTATTCGCGATTTGTTTGAAACCGTTGTTGCTGTTTACGAAAATCAGTACGATACCCAGCTTGAGCGCCATATTCATGTAAATCATGGCAAGGAATTAGAGCAAAGTATTGATAGGCTGAAAATTATATTCCAAAAGAATCAAAACTTACGTAGCAAATACTCTACACGTTACTTAGCCATAAAGTTTCTTGAAGGCGACTTTGAGGCACAACATTTGGTTGAAACCCTGCCCCAACATGATGAACTCGTAGCCGTTCGTTATGAAGAGACACAACGCCTTAAAGCAGATTTGCACGATACGCCCGATAATGCCATAACCGATGCAAAATACGGATTTGTGCAAGGAGCTTTAAAAGAAACTTATCAGCCTCATGTGGCTCGACAAGGACACACACTTACTGAAAAGATTGATGCCTTCGTAACCAATCGTTATTGGGGCTTCCCCTTATTCTTTGTAGTCCTATTCCTTATCTTCTTCATAACCTTCCAATTGGGCGCATACCCAATGGATTGGATTGATTGGATTGTAGGTCAAATATCTGACTTTGTAAAATATGCCATGCCTGATGGTATATTAAAGGATATGATTGTTGATGGCGCGATAAGTGGTGTGGGAGCTGTTATCGTATTTTTGCCCAACATTATGATATTGTATTTGTTTATCTCTCTGTTAGAGGATTCGGGCTACATGGCACGAGCTGCGTTCATTATGGATAAACTCATGCATCACATGGGCTTGCACGGAAAATCATTCATACCTATGGTAATGGGATTCGGCTGTAACGTGCCAGCCATTATGGCAACACGCACAATTGAAAATCCTAAGAGCCGACTGATAACCATGCTGATTACACCATTTATGTCATGTTCTGCTCGAATACCTATATACGTGGTTTTGGTGAGTGCGTTCTTTCCGCATAATGGAGCCATGGTTATGTTGGGCTTATATGCCTTGGGCATTATAGCAGCCATATTAATGGCACGTCTTTTCAGCCGTTTCTTAATGCGTGGCGAGGATTTGCCTTTTGTTATGGAGTTACCCCCTTATCGTATGCCAACCGCTAAGTCTGTATTGATGCATACATGGGAAAAAGGACGCCAATATCTACAAAAGATGGGAGGCATCATCTTGGTATTTTCGCTTATTATTTGGGCTTTAAGCTACTTTCCACATACCGAAGCAGCAGAAAACATACAAACCGCCCCAGCTACGTCAACTACCCGTAAGCAACAACCCTCTGAAACAGTTTCTGCCTCTACTGTTACCGAGGAAGAACCATCAAAGGCAGCTGTAGCACAACCTACCACATCTTATTTGGAGTCAATAGGGCAGTTTATAGCCCCAGTTATGTCGCCCATGCACTTTGATTGGAAAATGAGTGTAGGCATATTATCTGGCATAGGAGCCAAAGAATTGGTAGTTAGTACATTGGCTGTGATGTATGCAGGTGAGGATGTTGATAGCGATGAAGCGTCAACCGACACGCGCCTATCGCAGGCACTTAGAACCAATATGACCACTCCGTCTGCACTTGCCTACATGGTATTTATTCTATTCTATTTTCCGTGCATAGCTACTATTACAGCTATAAAAAATGAAAGTGGAGGATGGAAATGGGCTTTGTTTACAGCCGCTTATACCACAGCTTTTGCTTATATTAGTTCGCTACTGACCTATTGGGTAGCATCTGCTTTCATCGGTTAAAGTAAAAGTTTAATGCAAACAATAAAGCACGTTTAAAACAGTATTTTTAGCCTTGTTTTAAACGTGCTTTTTACTTTTGTATAGCAACGGTAAAACGAGATAAAATGAAATAAATGTCACAGAAATTTAACAAAACACTTTGAGGTTAACTAATCATATACTAATTTTGCAGCACAACATTAGAACCCACTTTATATGGATTTTTTCTATCTTGGAATTTTAGTATTCCTTTTTGTATTGGCTACGTTTGACCTATCAGTTGGTGTAGCCAATGATGCGGTAAACTTTCTGAGCCCTGCTGTGGGCGCAAAAGCTGCAAAGTTTCGTACTATTTTAATTGTTGCGGCTATCGGTATATTTGTCGGAGCAAGCACCTCAAGCGGAATGATGGACATAGCCCGTCATGGTGTGTTAAACCCCCACTACTATTCGCTCGACGACGTTATGTGCATATTTTTGGGCGTAGCGGCAACCGATGTCATTTTGCTCGACATTTTTAATACCTTGGGTATGCCCACATCTACCACCGTTTCTATGGTATTCGGTTTGTTAGGTGGTAGCACGGCTTTAGCCTTTTCAAAAATTTTGAGCCACGGACTTACCTATGCTCAACTCATTAACACAGATAAGGCTCTTAGCGTAATTATAGGTATATTCCTTTCTGTAGCCATCGCGTTTGTTTTTGGTTTAATCGTAATGTGGATAGCGCGTTTGGTTTTCACCTTTCATTACAAAAAACATTTACGTTACAGCATCGCCATATTTGGTGGTTTAAGCATCACCTCTATTTTTTTCTTTCTATTGGTAAGCGGCTTACGAACAAGCCCCATGCTAACAGCCATAGGGTGGACTCCTGAATGGATTGACCAAAACCGCTTAAATATTTTGCTCATAAGCTTTTGCTCATTTACAGTGTTAATGGAGATTTTGCACCTATGCAAGGTTAACATTTTCCGTATCGTGGTACTCTTTGGCACCTTTGCCTTAGCTATGGCCTTTGCGGGTAATGACTTGGTCAACTTTATTGGTACGCCTTTAGCTGGTTTAGAGTCATTCCTCGACTACACAAATAATGGGATGGGACAAGATGCGAACGATTACATGATGAGCGTATTAGCTGGCGAAAGTCATTTGCCCTTTAAGCATCTTTTCTTGATAGCTGCGGGTGTAGTAATGACCATTGCTATTTGCACCTCAAAGAAGGCACACAAGGTGGTTGAAACAACTGTAAATCTTTCACGACAAGACGAGGGCGAAGAGGTGTTTTCATCATCACGTTTAGCGCGTCGCACAGTACGTGCCGTAATGAACACCACAAATGCCATCTCAAAGCATGTGCCTCAATGTGTTTCAAACTGGATAAACACACGCTTCAGCCAAGATGGCGTGGTTATTGAGGAGGGCGCAGCCTTTGACCAAGTGCGTGCAGCTGTCAACCTTGTTATGGCTGGTTTCTTGATTGTGGTTGGTACATCATTGCAATTACCCCTTTCAACTACCTATGTAGCTTTCATGGTTGCCATGGGTTCTTCATTGGCCGATCGCGCATGGGGACGTGAAACGGCTGTATATCGCATAACAGGTGTAATTACCGTTATTGGCGGATGGTTCATAACAGCTGGAGCTGCATTTATTGTGAGTTTCTTGATAGCTACAGTCAACCATTGGGGTGGTATTATTGCCATGGTGCTGATTATGGGGGTTGTAGCCCTTGTAATTATCAATAACAATCGCAAATTCAAGCAAAAGCGTGAGCAAGATAACGTTGACCTTTTATTCCGGCAGTTAGTTCGTAGTCACGATAAAGCCGAAACTTGGAATTTGTTACTTGAACATGTGCGTCGTACACAAACCGACATGCTAACCTTCACGCGCAACACCTTCCGCAACATAACGCAAGGTTTGATGCATGAAAACATGCGAGCACTTCGCACAGCATCACACGACATCGAAAACGAAAAGAGTGTGTGGAAGCGTTACCGCAGAAAGGAAATTCTCGGTATGCGCAAAATAGATTATTTGGTAGCTGTGGAAAAGAACACATGGTTCCATTTGGGTTGCAACAATTCCACCCAGATTATATATGGCCTAAAGCGTATGTTAGAGCCTTGTGTTGAACACGTTGACAACAACTTCAATCCACTTCCACAGGATTATATTGACGAGTTCATTCCCGTTTGCAACGACGTTGATCGCTTTCTTGAAGGAGCACAGCGCATGATCTCTACAGGTAATTTCGAAGGTGTTGACGAGTTGCTCGTACAAGGTAATGCCATTAAGAGTCGTATCTCGCAAATTCGCCATGCACAGCAAGATCGCATCCAACGTGAAGACTCCAACATCAAGGTGGCTTTACTCTACCTTTCAACCTTGCAAGAAACACAAGAACTCATGTCAGCAGCTCGCCACATATTGCGAGCCAGCAAGCGTTTCCAAACGCAGTAGATTATTTCACATGCAATTTCTCTCCCTATTTATAAGTTAAAGTTAGAAGTTGCCCCAATATAAATAAAAACATCCCCCTAACCCCAAGCATTCCATTGTGCAGAGGTGAGGGGGATGCTACTTATAGCTTGTTTTGCACATTATGAATTCATTTGATTTGCAATCAAAATATAGCCCTATGGGCGACCAACCTGAGGCTATCAAACAACTTACGGCAGGTGTGCTAAATGGCACACCTGCTCAAGTGCTTTTAGGCGTAACAGGTTCAGGCAAGACATTTACCGTAGCTAATGTTATCAAAAATGTAAACAAACCAACTTTAGTCTTAAGTCACAACAAAACTTTGGCTGCACAATTATACACCGAGTTTAAAGGGTTCTTTCCACACAACGCAGTTGAATACTACGTATCATATTACGACTATTACCAACCCGAAGCCTACATAGCTTCCACCGATACCTATATTGAAAAAGATTTAGCCATAAATGAAGATATTGACAAGCTACGATTAGCTGCGACATCAGCCTTACTATCTGGCCGAAATGATGTAATTGTAGTGTCATCAGTCTCATGCATTTACGGAATGGGCAACCCAGCTGCATTTTATGAGAATGTAGTAGAACTTAAGGTAGGCAAATGCATATCTATTAACTCTTTGTTAAACCATTTAGTAAGCAGTCTTTACACACGTAATGATGTAGCCCCCAAGGCAGGTAATTTTCGCGTAAAGGGTGATACCATAGACATCTACTTGGCATATGCCGATGAAATAATACGCGTGTGCTTTTGGGATGACGAGATAGATAGTATTGAAGAGGTTGACGCCCTATCGGGCATGAGATTAAACACCTACGATGAGTATAAGGTCTACCCAGCCAACTTGTTTCTGACATCAAAGGAGACGCAAGAATTAGCTATACGCAACATACAAGACGACTTGATAAAACAAGTACAAATGTTTGAGGAAATGGGCAAAACGCTCGAGGCCAAACGTTTAAAAGAACGTGTTGAGTATGATATTGAAATGATACGTGAATTAGGACATTGTGCTGGTATTGAAAACTATTCGCGCTACTTTGATGGTCGCGAAGCTGGCACGCGTCCCTTCTGTTTACTCGACTTTTTTCCAAAGGATTTTCTTATTGTTATTGACGAGAGCCATGTCACCATTCCGCAAATACGTGCCATGTATGGTGGTGATCGTTCACGCAAAGAATCTTTAGTAAACTATGGTTTCCGCTTACCTGCTGCTATGGACAATCGTCCCCTCAAGTTTGAAGAGTTTCATGAAATGGCCAAACAGGTTATATACATCAGCGCTACGCCTGCTGATTATGAGTTAGCCGAAAGTGAGGGCGTGGTAGTTGACCAAGTGATACGTCCAACAGGCTTGCTTGATCCCCCCATTGAAGTACGCGACACAGACTACCCCGTTGACGACTTAATGGAGGAGATTCGTAAAGCCAAAACTAATAATGATCGTGTGTTAGTAACCACCTTAACCAAGCGAATGGCTGAGGAGTTAACGGACTATTTACTCAAAAATGATATTAACACAGCCTACATACATAGCGATGTTGACACTTTAGAGCGTGTGCAAATAATGGAGGATTTGCGTAGGGGCATATATGATGTGTTAGTGGGTGTCAACTTATTGCGTGAGGGACTTGATTTGCCTGAGGTTGCTTTAGTTGCTATCCTTGATGCTGACAAAGAGGGATTTTTGCGTTCTGCACGTTCATTAACGCAAACAGCAGGTCGTGCTGCGCGTAATGTTAATGGACATGTTATAATGTATGCTAAAACAATAACCGAGTCGATGCAGCAAACGATTGATGAAACAAATCGTCGGCGTTGTAAGCAAATGGCCTATAACAAGGCCCACCACCTGGTGCCGAAACCGATTGTTAAACCTATTGAGAGCAACGAATTGGTTGAAATGCAACGTCAACGCATGGCGGCTAAAGAGGGGAATATTTCCCCAGTTGCTATGAAGGTATCAAGTTATAACACGACCCATTATGCAGCAAATGGCGAAACAGCCATTGCGGCAGAACCCTCAGCTACTTATGGCAAAGCAAATGAAGAGACTATAGAGCAAAAGAAAGTGCGATTGCAAAAGGAAATGAAGAAAGCTGCTGCTGCCTTCGACTTCATTACTGCAGCTCAGTTACGTGATGAACTCTTGGCTTTAGATAAGAAATAGGTCCATACAATATTGTGTGTCCATCAATTCCCCTGTGTAAACAACGTTTAGCACCATATTACATATTTAGCCCATGTGCTTATGTACTCCGTGGTAAGTGGTAAACGGTAGAATGGTGTAAATGTTCATACCACAAAGTACTCAATATATACCATTTTCCATCTATAACGCGAGGGTATAGCCAATATCGCTATTGTACTTAAGCACAATAGCGATATTGGAACAACAAATATGTTCAAAAAAACACAAACAAAAATGTTATATATTTCATACACGCTAAGCGTGTATTTACCTAAACCTATGCTATCATTCGGGGGGCTAAGCATAGAAATTAAGCCCCCCGATTAAGCGTCTACTTATTTTTCCAAATATGTTTACCATAGTTCACACCAGCCGCTTTATAAAAAGCAGGCTCTTGCTGCATACGTTGTACAAAGTCATTATAATTGCGGAGCGATTGTGGCGTCCACCCCGCCTCGGCTACAGCCGCTAAACGCGGAAACATAAGATACTCAACCGTCGAGGCATCCTCCACCCATTCCGTCCAAAAGTTAGCTTGCACACCTAAATACTTAGGGTGCAACCGCTCTTCCACATCCTTCATAGGCACATAGTTATAAACAGCCTGTACCGTTTCAGTTCCCCAACCTTGGGAGTGAGGCTCTGAGGCATCCTGACTTTGCTTACGATTAATGTAATATGGAATTTGAGGACTTAAAATCGTGTTAAAACCACGTTGAGCAGCATCTTTTGCAGCCTTGTCTGCCCCAATCCACGCCATAATTGTAATATCATTGCCCAAAGGCTGGGTGTTACCATGCAACACCTCATTCCAAAATATTAGTTTGCGTTGCTCCTTAGCAGGCTTTTGCGCCATGTGTTCTTTTATCTGCTTGTAAAAGTTTATTTGCAAGTCACGGTAATTATGGCTGCCTAAAGCTTTTAGCTGATTCTGACATTCTGTGTTGCGCTCCCACTTATACGTTGGGCACTCATCACCTCCCAAGTGAATATACTCGTAGGGAAAAATAGTAGAGAGTTCGTCAATAACATCGTTAGCAAATGTCACAGCCTTGCTATTAGCCACATTTATCACATCAGCCGAAACACCTTGATGTAACCACACCTCATGAGCATTTTGCGGATCGCAAGCCAAAAATTCGGGATAAGAAGCCACGGCTGCTTGTGAGTGTCCAGGAATGTCTATTTCAGGAACAATTTCAATAAAGCGTTCGTGAGCATAGTTCACAATTTCACGTGCATCTTGTTGCGTGTAAAATCCACCATAATGCAAGGTATCATTCTTAACATCACCTGCAGCCAATACCTTGCTATTGCGCCAAGCCCCCACATCAGTAAGTTTAGGATACTTTTTAATCTCAATACGCCAACCTTGGTCCTCCGTCAAGTGCCAATGAAACCGATTCATCTTATAGGCCGACATAAGGTCCAAAATCTTTTTTACCGCATCCTTGCCATAAAAATGTCGTCCTTCGTCCAACATGAAGCCACGCCATGCAAATCGTGGTTTATCACAAATGCTTACCATGGGCAAACTCCACCCCTTAGCAAGCGTATCAGACTTAACACCAGCCAATACGCTACGGTTAGGTAACAATTGTTGCAAAGTTTGCAAAGCATAAAAAAAACCAACAGGGCGCGAAGCCTCAATCACAATATTACGTTGCGTAATGTTCAGCTTGTAAGCCTCGGGCTCAAGCGTATTATTAAGTTTAAGTTGAAGTTGGCCACCTTTCTTCACCCTTTTAAAAGCAATATTTGTGGCACGAGTAAATTTGTTTTCAAAATGCCGCAGCACCCATTGAATGCTATCACCTGCATAAGCGTCAGCACAAGCACTTATTTTTTTACCAAACACAAATTGGCCGTTGCTCTGTTCCACTTGAGCTGGTTGCGGCACTAGGCAAAGCGTAGCCTTTTGTTGAGCATGCAGCAAAGGCATGCCACACAAAAGCAGAGATAGAGATATAAAGCGTATATTCATCATCAGCGTTTTAGTTTTCTTCTTCAAGTTTATCCCAAAAGTTGTCAAGGTCTTTACTCAGTCCCTCCATTAACTCGCCACTTATGAGCATCGTGTCATCATCCACCAAGTATAAGTCGGCAATCGTTTCGTGATCCTCGCCAATCAATACAAAGGAGTAGGGCTTAATGATAGCAATATTTTCAGTAACATCCTTAATTTGCTGTATTACAGCAATTAATATAGGTTGTATGTTAGAATAAAACCTCTCATCGTTGTTGCCTATCCACTCTTCAATAACGCAGCGCGTTATTTCGTTGTCATCGTCATCATAAATGCGCAACTCCCCGCTTTCTTGCTTTACTTGCAAGTAAAGGTCTGTAAGTGGTAACTGCTCGTTGTTTAACGAAAACTTTGAAGCCACCTTGCGCAAGGCACGTTCTATCTGTTGATAAGTTTGTTGATTAGCTGTCATGGTATTTCAACTTTTATGTTTATAGGGCAAATATACAAATTTCATTTGAATAGCTAACTGATTTGTGCAAAAATAGTATGAAATAATGCTGCCGCTTTTATAAGAATGCCGCGGAACGAATCAAGCCCTGCATTTCTTCTTTCATGATTAATAGTAAACTATTATCGCTTAGCGTGTATGGCATAAATTATATATTTGTTCATATTTCGAACATACTTTTATTGTGTCAACATCCCTATAGTGCTTATGCATAAAGCAAAATATATAGGCTACGCCCTTACATTATAGACGTAAAAGTAGATTCTGTCCTAGAATTGCGGGCGTTAGCCTTATGTTCTTATAGAACGAAGCGAAGCAATCGTTCGTTCTCTTCTTGTGATAGTAAGCGACAAAATATCCCGTGATAAGTAGCAGGAAAAGCATGAATTAAATACCTCTGCCAACAAACTTATTCAAAGTAAATACTTCATTATAAAGAGCAAAACATATGCAATATATGACATATTCTTGTTGATTATAAAAAAAATGAGTACTTTTGCAAGTATAAAAGTACCTACGTACTTACAAAACAAGCCCAACACAGGGTATGTTGAAATAGAATTTTATAGTCACACAAAATATGAATATATCTTACAAATGGCTGAAAGAATACGTTGACTTCGACCTTACGGCACAACAAGTGGCCGACGCGCTAACAAGCGAAGGACTTGAAGTAGACGGTGTTGAAGAAGTGCAAGCCATCAAAGGCGGACTTGAAGGTCTCGTCGTAGGACACGTGCTCAGTTGTGAGCCACACCCCAATAGCGACCACATGCACATTTGCCAAGTTGACCTCGGACTTGAAACTCCTCAACAAATTGTCTGTGGAGCACCCAATGTAGCTGCAGGCCAAAAAGTAATTGTTGCCACTATCGGTACAAAACTTTATGACGGAGAACAATGCTTTACTATAAAAAAGTCAAAACTCCGTGGCGTTGAAAGTTTAGGCATGATATGTGCTGAAGATGAAATAGGCGTAGGACAAAGCCATGATGGCATCATCGTGCTACCAGCCGATATCCCCGTAGGGATGAAGGCTGCCGAATATTATGGTCTTGAAAGTGATTATGTAATTGAAGTAGACATTACCCCTAATCGTGCAGATGCATGCTCACACTATGGCGTAGCACGCGACTTGTACGCATGGCTTGTGCGCAATGGTCATAAAACCGCTTTGCACAAAATGGATGTATCGACATTCGCAGTCGATAACCACGACCTCGACATCGACATCGATGTACAAAACACAGAGGCATGTCCACGCTATTGCGCAGTAACTATTAAAGGCTGCGAAGTAAAAGAGAGCCCTGAATGGTTAAAGGAGAAGCTTAACACAATAGGCTTGCGCCCTATCAACAATATTGTAGACATTACTAACTACGTAATGATGGCCTATGGTCAACCCCTACATTGCTTTGATGCCGACATGATTGAAGGTGGCAAAATCGTAGTTAAAGCCATGCCCAATGGCACAAAATTCCAAACCCTTGATGGGGTAGAGCACACCCTAACCGATCGTGACTTGGCCATTTGCAACGCGCACGAACCTATGTGCATAGCAGGCGTTATGGGCGGACGTGGTTCAGGCACCTATGATACCACCAAAGACGTGTTGCTCGAGAGTGCCTACTTCCATCCCACATGGATTCGTAAGAGCGCACGCCGACATGGCTTGAGCACAGACGCATCCTTCCGCTTTGAACGTGGCATCGACCCCGACGGACAAATATATGCGCTTAAAGTTGCCGCCCTCTTAGTCAAAGAGTTAGCTGGAGGCACCATAAGCATGGACATAAAAGATGTTGAGGCTCCAGGACTGACTAAAAAGTTTAATGTCGACTTAGAGTATAAATACGTACACGACCTTGTAGGAAAGGATATTCCTGTTGATGTAATCAAGGAAATTGTAACCTCGCTCGAAATGAAAATCGTAAGCGAAACGCCCGAAGCCATCCAACTCGAAATTCCAGCCTATCGTGTCGACGTGCAACGCCCCTGCGATGTTGTAGAGGACATCCTCCGCATCTATGGCTATAACAACGTCGAAATTCCTACAGCTGTAAAGTCAAGCCTTACCATAAAGGGCAACGTAGATCGTGCCAATAAACTTGAGAATATTGTAGCTGAACAACTCGTAGGACAGGGCTTCCGCGAAATACTCAACAACTCACTCACTAAAGAGGCCTACTACAACAACCTAAAAGTTTATGCCGCTGAAGAGTTAGTTCACGTGCTCAATCCCCTCAGCAGCGACCTTAACGTAATGCGTCAAACACTCTTGTTTGGAGGTTTAGAGAGCATAGCACACAACGTTAACCGCAAGAGTGCCAATCTGCGCTTCTTTGAGAGTGGAAACTGTTACTATTACAATTCAAGCAAGCACACAGCCGACCATACACTCAACGCCTATAGCCAAGCACACTTCATCGGACTTTGGCTCACGGGCAATCGCATACAAGGTTCATGGGCACACCCCAACGAGGCTTCGAGCATATACGAACTCAAGGCCTACGTTATGAACATACTCACTCGCTTAGGCGCTGAATTGGGTGGAATGAAAATAGCTCACGGACAGAACGACATCTTTGCCAAGAGCCTTGCCATAACCGATCGCAACGGAAAAGTAATGGTCGAAATGGGCTTGGTAGCCAAAGCTATTACCGCACAATTCGACCTTGAACAAGAAGTGTACTATGCAGAAATCAACTGGTCAATGTTGATGAAGAAGTTGCACAAAGGCACCGTATCGTTCAAGGAAATCAGTAAATTCCCTGCTGTAAGCCGCGACTTAGCTCTACTGATTGACAAAAACGTTGAGTTCGGACAAATAGAGCAAATAGCATATGCTTCTGACAAAAAGTTCCTCAAAAAGGTTGAACTCTTTGATGTATATGAAGGTAAAAATCTGCCCGAAGGCAAGAAGAGCTATGCTGTAAACTTTATTTTGCAAGACGAGGCCAAGACTATGAACGATAAGCAAACCGATGCTATCATGAAAAAAATCATAGCTAACCTCGAAAAGCAATTAGGAGCTACATTACGCTAACACTTTAAACTATAAAGTCGTCTCATCTTTTATGAAATTCAAAATTTTTTCTTATTTTGAGAGGCTATTTTTAGGTATTGAAAAGGAAGTGTGGCGAGCTACACAACCGATGAATAATTCTAAAAACATCCCAAAAAGAAAGATAAAGATTGAATGTAGAAGAGATAAACATCAACCCGTTGGCGGAGTCCTTAGTTAACGGGATAACAAGTTGACAGGTTAACAAGTAAGCATGCCGTACATAATTTATTATGTTGAAGTCAGAATGGCAAGAAGTTTTAAAAACTTGACAAACTTGCCTTTTATCCTGTTTGTTAACTTGTTTACTTGTTTACTAATTCCGCCAACACGTAAAACATCCAATATCATCTTCGTCAGAAAAGTTTAGACAATTTCAATAAATCAAAAATATAAAAACATACTCCCATGGGAAGAGCTTTTGAATATAGAAAAGCAACAAAGCTGAAACGTTGGGGTCACATGGCCCGCACATTTACAAAGTTAGGCAAACAAATTGCCGTAGCCGTAAAGGCAGGTGGCCCAGAACCTGAAAACAACCCCACACTGCGTGCTATTATTGCTACTTGTAAGCGCGAAAATATGCCCAAAGACAATATTGAACGCGCCATCAAAAACGCATGTGGCAAAGACCAAAGCGATTATAAAACCATGACTTACGAAGGCTATGGTCCTCATGGCGTAGCCATCTTTGTCGACACCTTGACCGACAATGCCACACGTACCGTAGGCGATGTACGTTCCGTCTTCAACAAGTTCAACGGAAACCTCGGCACAATGGGGTCACTTGCCTATCTCTTCGACCACAAGGCAGTATTCACCATTCGTAAAAAGGATGGCGTTGACATGGACGAACTCATTCTTGACCTTATTGACTACGGCGTAGAGGATGAATATGACGAAGATGACGAAGAAAACAGCGTAACTATTTATGGCGACCCCAAGTGCTTTGCACAAATCCAAAAGCATCTTGAGGAAAATGGCTTCGAAGTGCTAGCTGCCGAGTTTACTTACATTCCTAACGACCTAAAGGATGTTACGGCCGAAGAACGCGAAAGCATAGACAAAATGGTTGAACGACTCGAAGAATTCGATGACGTACAAACCGTTTACACCAACATGAAACCTGCTGAGGAATAATTATTCCGCACAGAATGAAACACTTTGATTTTCAAACACAAGGTGTATGCTCAAGGAGCATACACCTTGATTTGACAGATGACAACCACATAGTTTCTGTAACCTTCGACGGGGGCTGTCATGGCAATCTTCAAGGAATAGGAACTCTTGTGAAGGGAATGCATAAAGACGACGTAATAGCTCGCCTTAAAAACATTCATTGTGGCAATAAACTCACCTCATGCCCCGACCAATTGGCACAGGCTTTGCAACAAATAAAGTAAGCTACCGAGTAGGTTTTATTTTAAACTTAAGGTTATGAGGTTATCAAGGACTTTAAGGCAAACTTTATCCGTTGGCGGAATTCTTGGTTAACGTGCTAACAGGTTAACAAGTAAGTAGGGTGTTCAATTTTATGTTCTCGTTTTTGATCGCGTTTTAGCAACTTAAAATCTTGAGAATCAGTGAATTGAATGTAAAATATAAGATAATTTTAGCTATCAAAAGACCAGAAGTTGTTTCGCACAAAATTATGTTTTACTTATCGAATGGTTATCAATGATTTTGATGATTACTACATTGTTTTTGATACCCAAAAGGGAACATCAAACTGGACACCCTAGTAAGTAAGTATACTATACACTACTTATTATGTAAGTTTGAAGCTAAGAAGACATGGCAAACATATAGTAAACGTGTTTGTTAACTTGTCAACAAGTTTACTCATTCCGCCAACGCGTTAACTTTATAACCTCAAACCTCTCCCATAACTAATGAAGACCAGCATACTCGTTGCTACGTATCTCTGTTTGATAAAACGTAGCACCAGTTTGTTTTGAGCGATACACGTAAGCAAATGTAACCCCATGATCTTTAATCTCTTTATAGTCTGCATTATCAATCAAGCGTTGGCATAATAAATGATGGAGTAGGGGAGTTTGTTCACGCATAATAACCTCATTTGCCCCCGACACGCTATAATACATGGTGTAAATGCGCTCTTGCGGATTATAAACCAAGCTATCGAGTTGTGTGCCAGGTTCAGCCTCTTGTGGACAGTTGTTGGCCGTATATTGCGCAGCCTCCTGTTGCAATATTTTGTCAAATTTATTCACACATGATGTGCATATTACGCTGATAATCAGCACACTTACGGCATTTTTGAATCTCATATTGAAAAGTTGAAGATTTAAAAGTTGAAAAGTTCTGAAGTTGAAGAGCTCAGAAGTTGAAGACAAACTTTACAACCTCATAACCTCCAACATCAAAACACCCTCGGTAACTACAAAACTTACTCGTACAAAATTATAAATAAATATGGAATATAAAGCACAAAGTGGCATACAAATAACGCAAGCCGAAGCAGACAAACGCGTACAGTTAGCCGTTGAGCTTTTTAAGCAAGGATACAATTGTTCACAAAGCGTAGTAGCCGCATTTGCCGACCTTTATGGGTTTAATCGAAATCAAGCCCTACGCATGTCAGCATCATTTGGTGCAGGAATAGGTCGTATGCGTCAAACGTGTGGTGCAGCCTGTGGTATGTTTATGTTAGCAGGTTTAGACTGCGGAGCAACAGAAGGATCCGACCGCAAAGGCAAAAGTCACAATTATGCCGTTGTGCAACAGTTAGCCCAAAAGTTCAAGCAGTCAAACGGCCGATGTCATAGCATTATATGTGCCGAGCTATTAGGACTTCAACAAGTGTCATATAGTCCCGAGGCATCAGCCCGCACAAGCGATTATTACAAAAAGCGTCCTTGTACTGAAATGATTCGTACAGCCGCCCACATCTTTGCCAACTATTTGCTTCAAGCAGAATTTGAGTAAGTTTTGAGTTTTCCTGAAAATGAGGTTTACGAACAAGTTTTGAGGCTTAAAGTTATGATGTTATAAACTATCCATCACATAGCCCATAGCAAGCGTATCGTCGTCGTGGGTTGAAGTTATTAGGTTATAAAGTAAGTTCCCTAACTTCTCAACTAACGTGTGGGCACCACAGCTAAACGTATGAACTTTTTAGTTCTTCTATAAAACAAAAATGAATCGGTGTTATGTTTAATTACAAAAAACTAACTAGGGAAAGCTAAGCAACACTTTGGGTTAACGTAACAAATAACAACAAGCAAGTTTGACATATTCAACGTTATTACCTCTCATCATCTAAACCTATGGAGACGCTGCGTTTGCTTTGAGCTATGCACTCTCCATTGGGCTTTCGGATTACCTTTGCTAAACACTAAAGCTATGTTATTCTCTTTCTTTAAGTTAATTGAAAAGAGAATTCTCCTCAACCCTTCAACTTAAAAAGAGCAACAAAGAGTATCCTCCTCAACTTAAAAATAGTCTCCCCATAAAAAACTCCGCAACTCAAAAAACTCCCCATCCTCAAATATCCCCCTTATGATAGACAGAGCAACCATACAGCGCGTAATGGACGCTACCGACATAGTTGATGTGGTAAAAGAATTTGTAACGCTACAAAAAAGCGGAGCAAATTACAAAGGCCTATGTCCATTTCACAACGAGCGAACACCATCGTTTAGCGTATCCCCCACCCGGCAATTGTGCAAATGCTTTTCATGCGGCAAAGGCGGTAATGCCGTACACTTCCTCATGGAACTGGAGCACATGACATACCCTGAAGCCATCAAATGGCTCGGACGAAAATACGGCATAGAAGTCAAAGAAAAGGAACTAACCGATAAAGAAAAAGCACAACAAAGCGAACGCGAAAGCATGTTCGTGCTCAACGAATGGGCAAGCAACTATTTTCAACACACACTACACGACACCCCCAATGGCGTAGCCATTGGCATGGCCTACTTCCGTTCACGTGGATTCAGAGATGACATTATACGCAAATTCGCCTTAGGCTATTCACTCGAACAACGCGACGCATTAGCACAAGCAGCATTAGCTCACGGTTTTAAAAAAGAATTCTTACTAAAAACAGGACTTTGCTATCAAACAGACGATGCACGTATACTTGATCGTTACCATGGCAGAGTCATTTTTCCCGTACACACCGTTTCTGGACGCATCGTAGCCTTTGGCGGACGAGTGCTCAACACAGCAAAAGCCAAGAACGTAGGCAAATACGTCAACTCGCCCGAAAGCGAAATATACAGCAAGAGCCATGAACTTTACGGACTTTTCCAAGCCAAAACTGCCATTGTAAAGCAGGGAAGATGCTTCCTAGTCGAAGGCTATACCGACGTCATTTCCATGCACCAAAGTGGTGTAGAAAACGTAGTGGCATCATCGGGCACATCACTCACCGAGGGACAAATACGCCTACTACATCGATTCACCAACAACATCACAGTTCTTTACGATGGTGATGCCGCAGGCATCAAAGCCAGCATGCGCGGCATAGACATGCTACTCTCTGAAGGACTCAACATCAAAGTTCTCTTACTTCCCGATGGCGATGACCCTGATAGCTTTGCCCGTAAGCACAAAGCTGATGAGTTTCAAGCCTATATCGATACACACCAGGTCGACTTCATCAAGTTCAAAACAGACTTGCTCTTGAAAGACGCTGCTGACGACCCTCTAAAAAAGGCCGAGTTAGTAACCAACGTAGTACAAAGCATAGCTGTCATACCCGACAACATTGTGCGTCAAATGTACATTCACGAGTGTGCCACCAACCTCGCTGTAAGTGAAGAGCTTATAGTAAACGAAATCAACAAGCAACATCGCCTAAAGCAACAACAGGAAGCTAAAAAGAATAATCCCCACCACGACCATAACACGCCTCAAGTTCCTACCTCGGATCCAACTGACCAATCTGGCATTCAGCAACTTTTAGCTACAAATGCCGAATTGGCTGAAGAGCGCATACTCATTTCGTTAGTTATACGCTATGGCAATCTGCCCATGGACGTAACATCAGCTCCCGATAGTCACGACGTGTCCACCAAGGCCGATAATGCACAATGGCAGCAAGTGTGTGTAGCACAATACATTAACAACGACTTAAATGCCGATGGTCTTGCGCTACGCAACGAACTCTACAAAAAGGTCATGAACGAGGCCTTACAACATTGCGTCCAACCTGAGTGGAGCGCTCTACCCTACTTTCTTAACCACCCCGACCCCGAAATAAGTCAGTTAGCGGCCGATGTGGGGCAAGACAACTTCATACTAAGTAGCAAACAGCGTGAAATGTATGTTGATGACAAATATCGCCTCGACGACCTTGTGCCCCGCATCTTGCACGACTATAAGCACTCTATTGTCAAGGAGCAGCTCAAGCATTTGCTTACCGAGTTGCGTAACCCGCAGCTTATGACCGACCCTGAAAAAGCCAAGCAACTCATGCAGCAATACATGGAAATCAGCATGATTGAGCGCGAACTTGCTAAGGTCTTAGGTGACCGCGTTATACTGAAGTATGGCAACAAAATGTAATGATGCTCATTTTGAGGGAACGTGTGAGGTAAGTTTTATAATTACCGGACTTATAAGGTTGTTACTTATAAAGTTAGCCTTAAAATTTGCTGATCAGAAGTTACTAACTTAGCACGTGCGGGATGAAAGCCCAGCCAACACATAGCACTAAGTTTGCTGTCGAAAACGGCGAAGCAAAGCTGAGTCGCTAAAATGTAAACACAATATAAATGCCCAGGGCAAACGAGGCGACACCCTGAGTTTATTGAGTAATTTCATAAGTAGGTGTTCAAAATTATTTTTACATTGAAAGTGCATTCCATTATTTTGAAAAATATTGACTATGTTGTTTACCCTCTTTGCCTACCCCAACACTCCTAAGATTTCTGACATGGTAGGCGATAATATGAACAATAGAACAAATAAAGTGTTCGACTGAGTACAATCAAAGCGTTGCGGAAAGTGGCAGCCCCATAGCTATCAAGCCCAAGGGAACTGAACTTCGGAAAACCGGAGTGCAATGTAGATTCAGTTATTTTAGTATACTATTTCATTGAATCTTCCCTTGGCTTTTTCTTTGATTAATTTATTGTTTTTGAAAATAGACCTTAGGGAGTTGGATATATCGTATGTTTTATTGATATTTTGGCTAGCCTTTGTCACACACTTTATCGGGCGAGCCGTTTTCTCTTTACAATATTTCCCTATACATTCCGTTTTATACGCGCTCAAAATGCCATGAAAATGTGTAGGCAAAAGGGCATAGCCTTACGTTCTTATAGAGCGATGCGGAGCAATCGTTCGCCCCTACTTTAGATAAAAAAATCTTGTGTATTACGCGTTGGTGGAATTAGTTAACGAGTTAACAGATAGGTTTGTCAAGTTTTTTAATCTATATAGCATTCAGATTTAAATATAACATAGTTATTTGTTAACCCGTTAACTAAAAAATCCGCTAACGGTTTTGTGCAACTTATGCTCTTGTGTATTTATGCATTCCGCTGTAAGCGGCAAAAAGATAAAAAATCTTCAATATGAAAATAACATACAACAATAAACTAAAAACTATGCATTCATTCCAAAAACAAAAGAAATATCATAAAAACCTTTGCCGACTATGCAGTTTGCACTAACTTTGAATTCGATTTACTTGCAAACACAAACCATGTTTCATGCAATATAAAATAAAAAGGAGCTGATAATTACAATATGTACGATAACTATATTGAACTAAAGGTTGAAGGATTAACGCGCGGTAGAGAACTGCATGATGCCTACATATTGGTGCTTCGCGAAAAGCAAGGCGAACAATTTATGCCCATACTAATAGACCAAGCAGGGTATGAAATGATTATGGCTGCTTTGCGCAATAAAGACTTTACTTGCTCACACCTTATGGTGAAACTGGCTTTACGTGTAGGAATGGTTCCTATTGGCATTAGAATTATGCAACCCGCTAATGGGCAAACCAAAGCCCTCATCGACTTTGAACTCGTTAATGAGGTGGTTTCAATTACAACCCCCGTGGCTGAAGCTATTGTTACAGCCATCGAAACTAACTCAGCCTTGTGGGTACAACGACAAGCGTTTGAACGTCAAGCAAAAATTAATTCTTCGGGCGAACAAAACATGGCTCTGCCCATTACTGCTATGAATGATAAATTGCTCGACGAAGCATTAAAGGCCGCTGTTGCTGACGAAAACTTTGAGTTGGCATCCGTTCTGCATAAAGAATTGAGTAAACGACGTGACCAACATTCTGACTCAACAAATAATAATGTCGACAATAGTGAGCAACTATAAGTAGATACTTTCTGCTTCATATACAAAGACAACGAATGAACTCATGAAAGAAACTCACATATTTTATACTCCTCAAATAATTGATGGCATACATGAAATACCTGCCGACGAAGCTGGACATGCCATCAGGGTATTACGCTTAAAAGAGGGCGATATCCTTACGCTTACCGATGGCATAGGACATTTTTACGACGCGTGCATTACGTTGGCTTCAACCAAACATTGCTGCTTTGAAGTCAATAGGCAATGGGACGACCAAAAGCTATGGCATGGTAACATTCATGTAGCTGTAGCTCCGACCAAAAACATGGATCGCATGGAATGGTTTGCCGAAAAGGCTACCGAAATAGGTATTGACCATATCAGTTTACTCAATTGCAAAAACTCTGAGCGAAAGGTGGTAAAAACTGAAAGACTTGAAAAAATTGTGGTTGCGGCCATGAAGCAAAGCCATAAAGCTTTTAAACCTTTGGTTGACGAAATGATGCCTTTTAAAACCTTCATTCAAACGCCGCTTGAAGGCCAAAAGTTCATAGCACATTGCTACAGCCCTGATGAGGTGGATAATGCCAGCAGCAATATTCACTTGTCAGGACGCAACTTTTTGGGCGATAAGGTGCAGCCTGAGGGCAACGCTACCGTGCTAATTGGTCCCGAGGGCGATTTTAGCATCGACGAGGTAAAAATGGCTGTTGAAGCTGGCTTTCAACCCATTAGTTTGGGCAAAAGCCGTTTACGTACCGAAACGGCTGCGCTCGTTGCCGTTCACCTTATGAATTTGGCTAAACGTACTAAAGATGATTAGTTGTGATGCATGTGTTAGCGACACACGCAACTATAATGTGGCGAGTTTTTTGATTGTAAACGTAAAATAAATCAAAGCTAAAGTATTTCATTATGAACAAGTTAAGTAAGTCTACTATTATAAGAACTTTAATTGGTATAGGCGTCATCTTAGTACTTCTGTTACTTACTTGGCTCTTATGGCCTAAACGTTATGATGAAATGATTCCAGCCCAAGCTAAGGCCGTGATTCGTATCGACCCACAGCAGCTAATGCAACAAAATTCGACCAAGAGGGATAAAATATTAAAGCGCATAGCGCAAGCAAATAGTTGCTTAGACCTTTCACAACCTATTTATGGTGTGGTTACACCTAATGAATATTTGTGTGTGGTTGCCAAGGTTAAGAACGAGGACAACGTTAAAGTAATGCTCTCAAACATAGAGGGAAAAGCCGTTGATGTTGAGAACGAAGATAGCAGACATTGGACATGGTTGTCCGATGGATGGTTGGCCTCGTGGGACGATAAAAGCTTTCTTTGCATAGGTCCTGGTGTGGCACAAGAGCGTGATGTGCTACGCCAAACCATTAGCTCCATGGTTAACTCTGACGATAAGTTTGTTGACTCTCCTGCTTTTAAAACGCTTAAGGAGCAACCCTCAGCCATGCAAGTATATGCACAACTTGATGCCATACCAACCCCTTACAACATGTTGCTTCGCTTTAGTGTGCCTGCAGACTGCGATCCTGCAGCTATACAAATTTTTGCTTCGGCTGAGGTGGCATTTAATAATGGTGAATGTAACATTTCAAAACTCAGCTGTAACATAACAAGCGAAAATGCTGACATTGTAGCTGCTATTGATGACTACGAAAAGCAAAAGGGGTGCATAGAACTGAATGACGAGGGAACTATAAACAACACCCTCTTTTGCTTAGCAACACGCACACAAGGCAAACCTTTGCTCCAATTGCTAAAAACTGATGCTACGCTACGCGGTTTGCTCATGGGACTGAACCAAACATTTGATGCCGACCGTTTGTTAGGTAGCACAAATGGGCTGTTTAGCATCGAAATTGGTAGTTTTGCAAAGGATTGGACGCCTGCCTTTTGCATGAAGGCTGAAACACATACGCCTAACTTGTTTGCTGATGCCGACTACTGGATGGAATGTGCTCGAAAACAAAAAAATGTGACCTTGAAGCAATGTGCCGCTAACGAATTCTTTTTAAGTAATGACAAGCAGCAATTAAATTTTGGTGAACAAATGAAGCATAGCTTTATCTACTTTGTTTCGCCCTCTATGAAGGAAAAAATGAATGTTCCATTTGTGGCCAAAAAATCGAACAAGGCTAGTGGTACGTTGGTATTCTTTCACATCAATACGCAATTACTTAATAATCAACCCTGTATGAAGCAGGGGCAGACTGCCTCGCTCATACACAAACTGCTGCCTAATGCCTCGCATGGTATTACTTATACGGCACAAATGGGTCGCAAGGCTTCTCTCATAGTTGAATAAGAAAAATAAATACTGCACAATGGAGAAATGCTTGGGACTGGTTAAAAAGTTGACGGATTAACAAGTTGATTGGTTGACGAGTTAGCAGGTAAGTTTGTCATGTTTTTTAGCTTCTTACCATTCTGACTTTAACATAATAAGTAGCATATAGCATTCTTACCCGTTAACTCGTTAACCCGTCAGTTCATTAACCCATTCCAAGAAATCTGCCAAAGGTAAAAACTTTATAACATAATGCAAACCATTACTTTAAACAATGTTTTGCCTCACGTGTTTGCACAACGTAGCGACCTGCAAAGCGAGGTATGGAAACAGAACGTGAAGTTTGAAAAGAATAAACTCTACTTGGTAGAGGCTATGTCAGGTACTGGTAAATCTACTCTTTGTAGCTACATCTTGGGCTACAGACACGACTACACGGGCGATGTGTGCTTTGACACAACTAATGTGAACACGCTTGACGTGAAGGCTTGGGTCGACATACGCCAACATAGCATTAGCCACTTGTTTCAAGAGTTGCGCCTATTCCCTGAGCTAACTGCGCTCGAAAACGTGCAAATTAAGAATAACCTAACAGGCTTTAAGTCTTTGAGCGAAATTAAAGAGTGGTTTGAACGCTTAGGCATAGCCGACAAACTAGATGCTAAAGTGGGACGCATGAGTTTTGGACAGCAGCAACGTGTGGCCATGATGCGTGCTTTAGTACAACCTTTTGACTTTATTTTAGCCGATGAACCTATTAGTCACCTTGATGACACGAATTCGGCTATAATGGCTGACATTATGATGACTGAGGCCAAAAAGCAGGGAGCGGGGGTTATTGTTACAAGTATTGGTAAGCACATGGTGCTGAATTATGACCAAACCTTTAAGCTCTAAGGGGGGAGCACCAATTGGGGCTTAGCATATTTCAACGTGTTATTTTTCCCTCATACTACTTTTGCTAAGCGTATGGCACCTAAGAGAGTGGGAGATAACGCTTTTGCTCTAGCTAGAGCATCAAGGTGCCACATTACTTAAGCCTCAGGGTGTTGCTCTGCTGGCCCTAGCCTATGCCCTACTATACTTTGAGCTTCAGCAGCCCACCTTTGCTAACTTAACTTTTTTCTTACAAAATGAACCTAATATGGAAATTGCTCAGGCAGCACATTAGTTTATCACAATTTGCTGGTTTTTTCTTTGCCAACCTATTTGGTATGTGGGTGGTAATGCTGGGCATACAATTTTACAAAGACATCATACCTGTTTTTACTGAAGAGGATAGTTTCATTAACAATGACTTTTTGGTAGTTTCAAAACACATTACCACGGTGGGCACGTTGTCGGGCCGTAATAATGCCTTTAGTACATACGACATAGACGATGTAGGTAAGCAGCCCTTTTGCAAAAAAGTGGGCGCATTTACTTCATCACAATACAAGGTGTCGGCCGCTATGAGCGTGCAAGGAGCCGAACCGCTTAACACAGAAATGTTTTTTGAAGCTGTACCCGATAGCTTTGTCGACGCATCAGCCAAGGATTGGCAATACGCTCCTGGCAGCAAAGAGGTACCTGTTATATTGCCTCGTACCTATATCGCTCTTTATAACTTTGGATTTGCCCAAAGCCGTAACTTACCTAAAGTGAGCGATGGCTTGGTGGGTATGATTGACATGAACATTTTTATTAATGCCAATGGCCAACATGCACAATTTAAAGGTAAGGTGTTGGGCTTCTCAAGCAGATTAAACACCATTCTTGTTCCACAAAGTTTCATTGACTGGAGCAACAATACCTATGAACCTGGAAAAACCGAGGATCCTTCACGCATTATTCTTGAAGTTAACAACCCAACCGATGCGCGCATAGCACAATATATGCAGCAAAAAGGTTACGATGTGGAGGACAACAAATTGGATGCAGGAAAAACTACTTACTTTTTAAGGGTGGTGGTGAGCATGGTTATGTTAGTGGGGCTACTCGTGAGTGTTCTCTCGTTCTATATACTCATGCTGAGCATTTATTTGCTGGTGCAAAAGAATACACAAAAACTCGAAAACTTGCTCCTGATTGGTTATAGTCCTAATCGTGTGAGCCGTCCCTATCAGCTCCTAACGTTGGGCATGAATGCGGCTACTCTTTTGTTAGCTTTTGCCCTACTCATAATTGTGCGCAATTACTACATGCATGTTATCGGGCTTATATTCCCCACACTCAAGAGTGGAAACATGTTGCCCGCGATTGCTGCTGGTGGTGGCATTTTTATCTTAGTTTCGGTGGTCAACATTGTAGCCATCCGCAATAAGGTTATGCACATATGGTTCCGTAAGGATTAAGAATATTGGAAGACAGGTTAACGGGTTAATAGGTTGACAAGTTAACAGGTGGTTCGCTAAGTTTTTTATGTCTCTTACCATTCATACTTTAACATGAATAAGTAGCATATTGCATACTTACTTGTCAACTTATCAACCCGTTAACTCGTTACCCCATCCCCCTGTTTACTATTTTTTCCAACGCTTGTAATGAAATTACAAACTCTCGACATGAAAGAAATATTATTACTCTATAAAGAATGGAAAGGCCATGCGCCATTAAAGGTTGAGACCCTGCCCAAGGCTGGGAGCAACCGGCAATACGTGCGAATGTACGACAGCAATAATGATAGCGTTATAGGAGTTATAGGCCCTTCTATTAGCGAAAATAAGTGCTTTGTTTATTTGGCACAGCACTTTACGGCACAAGGGCTACCCATGCCACACATTTATGCTGTAAACAAAGATTATACATGCTATTTGCAACAAGACCTTGGACATAACGCTTTATATGATGAACTTGCTGTAGCTCGTAAAAACAATTATACGTATGGCGAAAACGAACGCACGCTTTTAGAACATACCATACGTAGCTTGGCTCATGTACAAATAGAAGGGGCTAAGAATCTTGACTTCAACCAATGCTTGCCCCCCATTAAGTTCAATCAGCAGGCTGCTATGTTTGACCTCAACTACTTTAAATATAGCTTTCTTAAAACAACCGACCTGCCCTTTGATGAAATCCGTTTGGAGGCTGATTTGCAACAATTAGCGGCTGACCTCGTAGGTAATGCGCATGACGAGCCTTTCTTTTTATATCGCGACTTTCAAGCTCGCAACGTAATGATCTGTAATGGTTTGCCATTCTTTATTGACTTTCAAGGGGGTATGCGTGGACCTTTACAATATGATTTAGCCTCCTTCCTATGGCAAGCTTCAGCACGCTATCCGCAGTCATTACGCATTCAACTTATTGAGGCCTACATAGACGAAGTAAGCCAGTTGTTGCCCCAATTTGATAAGGAGGCTTTCATACAACGTTTGTACCTCTTTGTGCTATTTAGAATGCTACAAGTTTTGGGCGCCTATGGTTTGCGTGGATATGTAGAACGTAAAAAATATTTTCTTGATAGCATTCCTTTGGCCATACAAAATTTACGTGAAATATTATCTGGTAATATAGCTCTGCCCTACCCTTACTTAAACAAGGTGTTACTAAGCATGATTGAACTGCCACAATTCGCCATGAATGTTACAACTCATGGTTCCATGTCAAAGTCAAAATACGACGGACAAGGCCCATTGGTGGTTCGCGTTTTTAGCTTTAGCTATAAAAAAGGCATACCTGAGGATAACTCGGGTAATGGTGGAGGATATGTGTTTGACTGTCGCAGCACGCATAACCCAGGCCGTTATGACCAGTATAAGCCCTTAACGGGCCTTGATGAACCTGTTATAAAATTTTTGGAAGATGATGGTGAAATACTAACCTTCCTTGATTCGGTATACAAATTGGCCGATGCACACGTGGCACGTTATATGGAGCGAGGGTTTACTAACCTTATGTTTTCATTTGGTTGCACAGGTGGCCGCCACAGAAGCGTTTATTCTGCACAGCATTTAGCCGAACACTTACATAACAAGTTTGGTATTGAGGTTCACATTTGCCATCGTGAGCAAAACATCTCGTCCATTCTAAAATAACAAGGGACTAACATACATGCCCCCAAAACTACCCATTTGCAGATTTTGGGGTTAACAAGTTGACGGGTTAACAAGTAAGTAGGTAATACGTTACTACTTATTAGGTTCAGGTCAAAATGGATAAAACTTAAAAAGTTGACAAACTTATCCGTTAACTTGTCAACCGGGCAACCCGTCAACGCTTGCATCTTTCCTTTTTTTGATAACAGCAATCATGCGTATGTGTAACTGATTTGACTTGCAACGTAGATGAGTAATCATGCTTTTCAAGTTAAGTTTTCATAAAAAAAAGGAGATATTGACGAATATAGCCGAAATAGCAGTAACTTTGCTTTACAACTTCCCACTAATAATGGCAAAAATAGATAGTTATCAAGACATATGTGTGGCTTTGGATACGAATAAGGTTGACGAGGCACAACAGCTGATTGATAAAATGCTGCAAGCAGCAGAGCATCCCACAGCAAGGTTGCTCTATCTGCAAGGAAAGGTCTACATGAAGCAATCTGATTGGGGAAATGCCATCAGCTACTTTTTAAAATCAGAAGAACTGGATCCCGATGGGCCTGCACGACAATGCCGCCTGATGCTTAACGACATTTTGGCATTTTACAACAAGGACATGTATAATCAGTAAAATACATGACGTACTGGTGAGAATGTTTGCGCATTCGTCAGCACTTCATGATAGAAAAAATATATTATGAGCAAAATGAAAGGAGCCCTTGTAATTGACACCAATCGATGCAAGGGATGTGGATTGTGCATTGTTGCCTGTCCAACTCAAACAATTGCACTCTCAAAAAAAGCGGTAAACCACAAGGGGTATGCTTTCTGCGAAGAGGTGGCAGACACTTGCATAGGTTGCGCATCTTGTGCTATTGTATGTCCTGATGGTTGCATCAGCGTGTATCGAACTAAAGAATAGATAAATATATAAAGAACTCGTGGCGAACGGCAGTTCTTGGGCAAACTTTATGCTTGCGCAGGTAGGGTTTCGTCACTCTTGCGTTCTCACACATTTATACTTCTATGAAAGAAGAAAACGAAGTTCTACTTCTAAAAGGAAATGAAGCCATTGCTCGCGCAGCCATACGATGTGGCTGTGACGGATATTTTGGCTACCCTATTACGCCACAAAGCGAAGTGCTTGAAACCCTGGCTGAACTCAAGCCTTGGGAAACAACGGGCATGGTTGTGCTACAGGCTGAAAGCGAGGTGGCATCCATTAACATGCTCTATGGTGGTGGCGGAACTGGTAAACGTGTCATGACCTCCTCATCATCACCTGGTGTGGCACTGATGCAAGAAGGCATTAGCTATATGGCTGGCGCTGAAGTGCCAGGACTTATTGTTAACGTACAACGTGGAGGCCCTGGGTTGGGAACCATTCAGCCTTCGCAAAGCGACTATAATCAAGCTACACGAGGTGGTGGTAATGGCGACTATAATGTAATTGTTTTAGCTCCCGCCTCTGTGCAAGAGATGGCTGACTTTGTTGATCTAAGTTTTACGCTGGCCTTTAAATATCGTAACCCTGCCATGATCCTATCTGATGGGGTTATTGGACAGATGATGGAAAAGGTGGTGTTGCCTCCTTTTAAACCACGCCGTACCGAAGAGGAAATTGCTAAAGAATGCCCTTGGGCTGCTAACGGACACGGACTGAAACAACGTGGTCCTCAGGTGATTACATCGCTCGAACTTGAACCTTCTAAAATGGAGGCTAAGAATTTGCATTTGCAAGAAAAATACAGACAGATTGAAGAGAATGAGGTGCGCTACGAAACACAACAGCTTGACGATGCCGATTATGCCATCATAGCTTTTGGGTCTGCCGCACGTATATCACAAAAGGCTATGGAAATGGCACGTAAGCAGGGTATAAAAGTGGGACTTTTCCGCCCCATCACGCTATGGCCTTTCCCCAAAAAGCAAATTAGCAAATTGGCACATCAACTCAAAGGCATATTGGTTGTTGAAATTAATGCCGGACAAATGATTTTTGACGTTCGATGTGCTGTTGAAGGGAAAATTCCCGTTGAACACTACGGGCGATTAGGTGGCATCGTACCTGACCCCGATGAGATTATTGAGGCTTTAAAGCTATTACAAAAGTAATTTGCTCCCCTCTCTCCCCACACACCTATTTGTTTCAATATAAACAAAAGAATATGCTTCGCACAACATCTAACAACGATCCTGACATCCTTGAACAATTACGTCATCCTGAACAAAGACGACAAAAGCAACAAATGTCTCGCAACTTGTTCATACGCAACATTCTTAATGTGCTTTTCATTATCGTTGCGCTGGTTGCCATGGTGGGCATTCTCGTAAGTAAAGAGCATATTATGGTGTGGTACGTAGTAGGACTATTTGCCGTTATGATTAAAATGGTAGAGGTGATGCTACGTATGCCTGGATTTAAAAAATAAACTTTTTAGTCAGAATTCCATGACAAGAGAAGATATAATAAAGCCAGAGAATTTGGTTTACCAAAAGCCAACTCTCATGAATAATACCGACATGCACTATTGTCCGGGTTGTTCACATGGCGTTGTTCACAAACTCGTGGCTGAAGTTATTGCTGAAATGGGAATGGAAGATAAAACCATTGGCATTAGCCCCGTAGGATGTGCTGTTTTTGCTTATCGTTACATCGATATTGATTGGCAAGAGGCCGCACACGGCAGAGCACCCGCTTTGGCAACAGCATGCAAACGTTTATGGCCCAATCGCTTGGTATTTACCTATCAAGGTGATGGCGACTTGGCTTGCATAGGTACAGCCGAAACTATTCATGCTTTGAATCGTGGCGAAAACATTACCATGATTTTTATTAACAATGCCATTTATGGCATGACCGGTGGACAAATGGCTCCCACAACACTTGTGGGCATGAAAACGGTTACTTGCCCCTATGGCCGTGACCCTAAACTTCATGGCTACCCACTAAACATTACCGACTTGGCGGCTAATTTGGAGGGTACGGCCTATGTTACACGACAAAGCGTACATAGCGTTGCTGCCATTCGTAAAGCAAAAAAAGCTATTCGACATGCTTTCGAAAATTCAATGGCGGGCAAAGGCTCTAACTTAATTGAATTTGTTTCAACCTGCTCTTCAGGTTGGAAAATGTCGCCCATCAAAGCAAACGAGTGGATGGAAGAACATATGTTCGACTTTTACCACATTGGCGACTTAAAGGACAAATAACTGAAGGTTCACACACATGAAACAAGAAATCATTATCTCTGGATTTGGTGGACAAGGTGTATTGTCTATGGGGAAAATCTTGGCTTATGCAGCTTTAACTGAAGGCAAGGAGGTGACTTGGATGCCAGCTTACGGCCCCGAACAAAGAGGTGGTACAGCTAACGTAACAGTTATTATTAGCGATGAATCTATTTCATCGCCCATTCTCAGTAGCTATGATACTGCCATTTTGCTCAACCAACCATCGTTGGATAAATTCCAATCGAAGGTGAAAGCGGGTGGTACCATTATTTACGACGACTTTGGCATTATTGACAAACCTACGCGTAGCGACATTAGCATTTGGCATATTCCCGCTATGGAAACTGCCGCTCAAATGTCTATGATGAAATGCTTCAACATGTTCATTTTGGGGGGATTTCTAAAGGTACACCCTATTGTGTCAATTGAGAGTGTGATGCAAGCTCTTCGTAAAACTTTACCTGAGCGTCACCACAACTTGTTGCCGATGAACGAACAAGCTATTCTCAAGGGGAACGATATTATTAAGCAATAAAATGAAGGAGAAAAGAGTTTTACTCCTTTTTACTTAAAAGAGACTCTTTGCTCAAAAACTAAAAACTATAACCTATTATGGCAAATCGCAAACAGCTCAAAAAGAGCATTAAAATGATTACGGGCGACCTTTTCGCCGATTGCGTAGCTCTTAGCATGTGTCAACAGGCTGACCAAGCTAAGCTTGACGAACTCATGAAGGAGGTTATCACGCTTCATACCGACTTTGTTGCTCGCATCAGCCACACCGAAAAGGGATGTGAACGCGAATTTTACCGCAAGTTGAAAGATGAGTTTACTAACAAAGTAAATGATTTGAGCAGTCGTATCGTTAATGCTTAACGTGACTCTATTCTTTTTTTAGAAGCAACAAAACATATGCGAATATGTGTATTGACACTTCGTAAGTCAAAATCATGTATTCGCATATTTTTATTTTCTTCATAGCTTTCTCTTTTTACATATCATATGTTTAAAAAAATTTGCAGCAAAATTTTATACAATTGGATGGGGTGGACTGTTGATGTTACCGAACATACTCCTAATAAATGTATTATTTGCGTTGCCCCTCACACCAGCAATTGGGACTTTTTTATTGGCGAACTTTATTATGCATCTATCGGGCTTACCTCCAATTTTTTAATGAAGAAAGAATGGTTCTTTTGGCCATTAGGAAAATTACTACGTAAAATTGGGGGTATACCTGTTGAACGCAGCCGTCACACGAGCTTGACTGATCAAATGGCAGAAAAGGCTCGCGAAGCCACAACTTTTTCATTAGCCGTTACCCCCGAGGGCACACGTTCTTTAGCTAAACAATGGAAACGTGGGTTTTATTTTATTGCCATGAAAGCACAATTGCCCATTCTACTCTATGCTATTGATTATTCAAAAAAACAAATTGTGTGTAAAAAAACAATTGTACCTTCAGGCAACGTTGATGCCGATATGCGCCTTATTATGGAATATTACGCAGATTTTAAAGGAAAACATCCCGAAAAGTTTCAGGTTGAACACTTTGATAGTAAGCGCTAAAGCCGCATCTTTAGTTGAGCCATGGTTATCTTATTCAGGTGGTGTCAAATTTAATTTATTACTTCTATATAACAAAGTTCAAATATCATCTTTGTTATTATCTCAACTTGTTTGCCATTCTGGCAAAGGGAACTGTCCGCTAAAACTCAAAATAGCATAGCAACCCTATCCGCAATGCCCATAAACAGACATTGCGGATGATTTTAGGAAAAGTAAGCCCCCTTAGTCAAATAAGATTGGTTCAGGAGATCCTTCCCTTGCTCCTTTAAACATCTTCGCCCATTCTTTTTAGGCTCTTCATGGAAAGAATAGCAGTTCACATAGTACATGAGCATAAATCTTACATCAAATCTCAACTAGTCATTTCCCCGAATTTGGCATAGTCTATATAAATACCGTTTTTTCGGAAATATTGACTTTTTAAATAGACATAATGAAGTAATTTGATAGTAATATAATGGGAATAAAGGAGGGGCTGTTGGGGTGTAAAGAAGAGAATGCAGGGGGTAAATGGTGTAGATTTGTGCAAATAATGCAAATTGATGTTATATAGTTTGTAAAAAAAGCGTCTATTTTATATAGCGACATCATTTTTGGGGGACTATGAAATAGCTTGTATCAGTAAAAAAATTATCTTATATACCCATATTCTAACCAATAGATAGCATTATATTCAATAGATAGCATAGTACTCAATGGCACATGAGTATAGTGTACTCAGGGGTACTTGAGTATAGTACTCAATGGCACTTGAGTACTTTACCGAAGCAATAGTTCAAAACTATAGACTATACGTCATACACGCTAAGCATAATTGTTATAATTTTACGCAAAGCTTTTAATATTTCCAATATCAAAAGCATTCCTTAACCCCAACCTTGGGTTGTCTACATAAAGATAGTATAAGGTGAGCGCAGAACATCAAGCTTGCTTGAATATTATGCAGAATCGAAGCCTATTTTATAAAAAAAATGGAGTCACTCGTTATTTTTTTTAACGAAAGACTCCATCTTTTTTTATTAAAAAGAATTAGAATTCAGCTGATTTTGGGGTTCGTGGGAAAGGTATCACATCGCGAATATTCTGCATACCTGTAACAAACAAAATAAGACGCTCAAAGCCCAATCCAAAGCCTGCATGAGGACATGAACCATACTTACGAGTGTCAAGATACCAAGTCATATCCTTCATAGGTATATTACGTGCCTCTATTTCACCCATCAGTTTGTCATAGCTCTCTTCACGAACACTACCACCAATTATTTCGCCAATTTGAGGGAATAGCACATCTGTACCTTGAACTGTTTGTCCGCTCTTACCACCAAAGCCTGATTCCTCCTCATCTATTTTCATATAGAAGGCTTTTATTGCTTTAGGATAGTTGGTCATGATGACTGGCTTCTTAAAATACTCCTCTACCAAATAACGTTCGTGCTCAGAGGCTAAATCGTCGCCCCATTCGCAGGGGAATTCAAACTTTTTACCCTTAGCAATGGCCTCTTGCAAAATGCGTATACCCTCAGTATAAGGCAGATGTACGAACTCAGAGTTAAGCACACCTTGCAAACGCTCTATCAGACCTTTGTCAATCATCTTGTTCAAGAATTCAAGGTCATCTTTGCAATTATCAAGCGCCCATTTAATACAATACTTAATAAAGTCTTCTTCCAACTCCATCAAACCTGCCAGGTCAAGGAAAGCTACTTCAGGCTCAACCATCCAGAACTCAGCCAAGTGACGAGGTGTATTTGAATTTTCTGCTCTAAAGGTAGGACCAAAGGTGTAGATGGCTCCCAAAGCTGTAGCCCCCAACTCACCCTCTAACTGTCCGCTAACAGTAAGCGAAGTTTGTTTGCCAAAGAAGTCATCTGAGTAATCTATCTTACCATTCTCATCCTTCTTCAAGTCGTAAAGGTTCTTCGTCGTAACCTGGAACATTTGACCTGCGCCTTCACAATCAGAAGCTGTTATGAGTGGCGTGTTAAAATAGAAATAGCCATGCTCATGAAAGTAAGTGTGAATGGCCATTGCCATGTTGTGACGAATGCGCATAACGGCCCCAAAGGTATTGGTACGCAAACGCAAATGGGCATATTGACGCATATACTCAAAGGTCTGACCCTTCTTTTGCATAGGATAGTCAGCACCACACGTTCCAAGTACTTCTATTTTGGTAGCTTGAATTTCAACGCTTTGTCCAGCTCCTTGGCTTTGTACCAATGTACCTTCAACGCTTAAGCAAGCTCCTGTGGTGATGAGTTTAAGCATTTCAGCATCAAACTTGTCAACATCAGCTACAATTTGCACATTCTTGATAGTGCTACCATCATTAAGGGCAATAAAGTTAACTGATTTACTACCACGACGGGTGCGAACCCACCCCTTTACACATACCTCAGTATTGTAGTTGGTGCTACGTAGCACGTCAACTATTTTTGTTCTCTTCATTGTTATTATGTTTAACAAGAGTGGCTTTGTAAGTAAAAGTCACAACAAAGTGTGTACATGCTCCTTTCAGCAAATGACTGAAGAGCGTGTACACATTTTTTATTATTATTCAAAGGCTCCCATGCGCAACATTTGAACCTCTTTTTCAGTTAAATAACGCCAATCGCCACGACGTACATTCTTTTTGGTTAATCCTGCAAAGTATACACGATCGAGCTTTACAACGTGGTAACCAAGGCTTTCAAATATACGACGTACGATTCTGTTTTTACCACTATGAATTTCAATACCCACCTGCTTTTTGTCGGTAGGAGATGCATATTCAATAGCGTCGGCCTTTATTTCACCATCCTCAAGTGTTATACCTTCAGCAATTTGTCGAATATCGGCAGCTGACACATTCTGGTCTGTAGTAACATGGTAAATTTTCTTTTTCAGAAACTTAGGATGAGTGAGTTTTGAAGCCAACTCTCCATCATTTGTCAACAACAGCACACCCGTTGTGTTACGGTCAAGGCGTCCTACAGGGTAAATGCGTTCAGGGCAAGCATTCTTAACAAGATCCATTACCGTTTTACGATTTTGAGGATCGTCACTTGTTGTTACATAACCCTTAGGCTTGTTAAGGAGAACGTATACCTTCTTTTCTATAGTTACGGCATTATCGTGAAACTTTACCTCGTCAGTACGTAATACTTTAGTACCTAATTCGGTCACGACTACTCCATTAACACTTACCACACCTGCCTCGATGTATTTATCAGCATCGCGACGTGAGCAAACTCCCGCATTAGCCAAGAATTTGTTCAAGCGCATGGGTACGGTAGGATCGTAGTTTTCCTCCTTATATTCAAGTCTTTTCTTTTGCGAATATTTTGCGTGTGGGTCATATGCTCCACGACGTTGCGGCTGTCGGCTATATGATGAGCCTGCGCCATTAGATGCCCCCGCGCGATAGAAGCCACCACCATTTGAGCGATAGCCTCCATTACCTTGTTGGTAATTGCTAGAACGATAGCCACTACCGCCTTCGTTTCCATAGTTAGAGCCTTGGTTGTAACGAGGACGATAGCCAGCCCCTTGTTGTCTACCATATCCCCCCATAGTTCTGTCCCCCTGTGCATAGCGCGACTTACCATCCCAATGGTTGTTGCCACCTTGAGAGTAGACTGTCCCCTCTTCACGAGGAGCTGTGTAACGTGGACGATAACCGCCTTCATAGCGGTTTTGATAAGAGCGAGAATTGTCTGAATTATAACGTGGAGTGTATCCGCCTTCACTACGTTGACCATAGCTACTTCTAGCGGGTGAGGTACCGCGGTTAAAACGTGGACGACTTGGACGTCCGCCTTCGTAGCGGCCGCCACCATTGGCTCCGCCTTGCGACTTGTAACCATCTCGGCTATTATCGCTGCTCTTGTAATAATCTTCACTCATGGTTGTTGTATGTTTTTGTGAATAGTTACTGGCATTCTCACGAATGCTTTTGTGTGATTGTGGGTTGAAAGAGTTATAGGTAAGCTAATCAACCAAAGGCTGAATACCTACCTATAAACTCTAAGGGGAGTTCTATAAATTAGCTGAGAAAACGATCAAACTGGAAAAATAATTTTGGACACTTACTTACAACTAATTTATAGAATAAACCTAATTACATACCCGTGTAATTATGTGGTGTAATGGCCATGAGCTCTGCCTTCACGGCAGGACTTACCTCAAGACCTTGTATAAAGTTATGAATTCTTTCTTCAGTAATAGCCTCATTGGTACGTGTTAAAGCCTTGAGCGCTTCATAAGGGTGTGGGTAAGCTTCACGTCGCAAAATGGTTTGTATGGCTTCTGCCACAACTGCCCAACAATTGTCAAGGTCGCGTTGTATACTCTCTTCGTGTAAGAGCAACTTACGTAAGCCTTTGAGTGAGCTCTTAAAGGCTATGAGCGAATGTCCCATGGGGACGCCAATATTGCGAATTACGGTAGAGTCCGTAAGGTCACGTTGCAAACGGCTAATTGGTAACTTGCGGCTTAGGTGTTCGAGCACGGCATTAGCAAGTCCTAAATTACCTTCAGAATTCTCAAAGTCTATAGGGTTCACCTTGTGGGGCATGGCGCTTGAGCCTACCTCGCCTTTCTTAATGCGTTGCTTGAAGTACTCCATTGAAACGTATTGCCAAAAGTCGCGATCCATGTCAATAACAATGGTGTTGATGCGCTTCATGGCATCAAACAAGGCAGCCATGTTGTCGTAGTTGCTTATTTGCGTAGTATATTCCTCGCGTTCCAGTCCAAGCTTTTCGCTTACAAACTTACGACCAAAAGCTCGCCAATCGAATTCGGGGTATGCTACATGATGCGCATTAAAGTTGCCAGTTGCACCACCAAACTTTGCTGTCATAGGGCAAGCTTTGAGCAATTCAACTTGGCGTTCCAATCTATAAGCAAACACTTTAACCTCTTTGCCCAAACGAGTAGGCGAAGCGGGCTGTCCGTGGGTTTTGGCCAACATAGGAATGTCTTTCCACTCTTCAGCATATGTGTTGAGTTGGTCAATTAACTCTTGCAGCAAGGGCAAATATACGTGGTGCGTAGCCTCCTTGAGCATTAAGGGAAATGACGTATTGTTAATATCCTGTGACGTCAAACCAAAGTGGATAAATTCCTTAAAAGAGTCAAGCCCGCCAATTTTGTCAAACAGCTCTTTAATAAAATACTCAATAGCTTTTACATCATGGTTGGTGATGCTCTCAATCTCTTTTACACGTGCAGCATCTTGCTCAGAAAAGTTCTGATAAAAACCACGTAATGTGTCGAAAAGATGATGTGGAAACTCCTTCAATTGTGGAAGGGGAAGTTCACATAAAGTGATGAAGTACTCAATTTCAACGCGTACACGATATTTCATCAGCGCGTATTCTGAAAAATAAGGAGCCAAGTCTTCAGTTTTAGCTCTGTAACGGCCATCAATAGGCGATACTGCTGTCAGAATATCCAAATCCATGATGTTTACCAAAGGGGTGTTTTAAGTTAGTAATACTTTCTGTGTGCAAAGATAGTGTAAGGCGAGCGCAACGCAAAATGAAAGTTGAAAAAGTTTTACTTTCATGGTGAGGCTTCCTCTTTTTTATCATGCAGTTGCACTTTTTGGGGGCGCATCTCAACAAATGCGCCTTAAATGTAAGCAAACAACTGCCTTCTTACCTACTTAACATTCGGGGGTAGCATTAACTTAATAGGTAAGTTTATGGCTGATGGTCAGTTGTAATCAAAGTTTCCAAAACAAAAATAGCGCATTTTGGCCCGTAACGTGCATTTTTACAAAAAAAACACTATTTATAGAAAGGAAATGCTTACCTTTGTCCGCAATTAGAAAATAAAAAAGAGGTGACACGGCAAGCATAGGCCATAGTAAAACTTGCCCACCCTCTTTATAAGCAAATAAAACCACAAATGGGAATATTACAAGACAGATTAGCGAAGTACACACTTCCGCAAGAATATAAGGCCAAAGGTGTGTATCCTTATTTCCGTGCCATTGAAGGCAAACAAGGCACTGAAGTTGAAATGGGTGGACACCATGTGCTGATGTTCGGTTCAAATGCTTACACAGGCTTGCCTGGCGATGAACGTATCATTAAAGCTGGTATCAAGGCTATGGAGCAATATGGTTCAGGATGCGCAGGCTCACGCTTCTTAAATGGTACGCTTGACTTGCACATTAAACTCGAAAAAGAGTTGGCTGAATTTGTAGGAAAAGATGACGCTCTTTGCTTCTCAACTGGCTTTACCGTAAACTCAGGTGTTATTCCAGCTCTATTGGGACGCGAAGACTACCTTATTTGCGATGATCGTGACCATGCCTCTATTGTTGATGGTTGCCGTTTGTCGTTTGCACAACGCTTAAAGTATAAGCACAACGACATGGCTGACTTGGAACGCAAATTGCAAAAATGTGCTCCCGAAGCCGTTAAATTGATTGTTGTAGATGGTGTATTCTCAATGGAGGGTGACTTGGCCAACTTACCCGAAATCGTAAAATTGAAGCACAAATACAATGCCACAATCATGGTTGACGAGGCTCATGGTTTGGGCGTGTTTGGACGTCAAGGACGTGGTGTGTGTGACTACTTTGGCTTAACTGACGAGGTTGACTTGATTATGGGCACCTTTAGTAAGTCGTTGGCCTCAATTGGCGGCTTTATTGCTGCTGATGAAAGTATTATCAACTGGTTGCGTCATAACGCACGTACCTACATTTTCTCTGCTTCAAACACCCCCGCAGCTACAGCATGTGCGCTCGAAGCTCTACACATCATTCAGAATGAGCCTGAACGTATCGAAGCATTGTGGGATGTTACTCGCTATGCCTTAAAGCGTTTCCGCGAAGAGGGCTTCGAAATTGGTGATACCGAATCGCCTATTATTCCCCTTTATGTGCGCGACACAGAGAAGACTTTCATAGCTACAGCACGTGCCTTTGACGAGGGCGTGTTTATTAACCCTGTTATTCCGCCTGCTTGTGCACCTCAAGACACATTGGTACGTGTTGCCTTGATGGCAACTCACACCAAAGAACAGGTAGATCGTGCAGTAGCTGCTTTAAGCAAGGTATTCCGCGAATTAGATATCATTAAGTAAGAATATTGCGCAAAGAGCGTGTTACGCGAAACTTTGCGTATAACCGCTCTTGCTAACATAAATATAGGTATGCCCGTGTATGTAGTCAACGTTACTATAAACACGGGCATACTTATATTTATGCATATGCACACAAAACAAGTTGTGAAAATCTTGCACGAAAAACAATAAATTACTAACTTTGCAAAAGGAATAGTAGAGCTATTTAGCCAATAATTTTGGTCTTAACAAACAAATGAAAAGGCTATAGTTACATTCCATTCACAACGCACATAGCAAAAGAAGAAAACCTATTAATTATCACATTTTTATGGAAAAAAGCGCATTGCAGATTGCACGTGCCTCTTATCAGCCTAAATTGCCCGCAGGCTTGCGTGGTAATGTAAGCATTAAGGAGGGTGAACCCACTCAGAGCGTGGGCGATCAGGAAGAAATTAAGAAACTCTTCCCTAATACCTATGGTATGCCTCTCGTTGAGTTTGTACCTACTGACGAAAAGAAGGAATATGCTCCGATGAACATCGGTATCATCCTTTCAGGTGGTCAAGCTCCTGGTGGTCACAATGTAATCTGTGGCCTTTATGACGAATTGAAAAAGCAGAACCCTGCTAACAAGCTCTATGGTTTCTTGATGGGTCCTGGTGGCTTGGTTGATCACAAGTACATTGAGTTGACCGATGCAATTATTGACGAATATCGCAACACAGGTGGTTTTGACTTGATTGGTTCAGGCCGTACAAAGCTCGAAAAGGAAAGCCAATTCGAGAGCGGTCTTGAAATCATCCGTCAGTTGGGCATCAAGGCTATCGTTATTATTGGTGGTGATGACTCTAACACTAACGCTTGCGTTTTGGCTGAGTACTACGCTGCTAAGAATTATGGTGTACAAGTAATTGGTTGCCCTAAAACTATTGATGGCGACTTAAAGAATGACCAAATTGAAACTTCATTTGGTTTTGACACAGCATGCAAAACTTATTCTGAGGTAATTGGTAACATTCAGCGTGATGCCAACTCTGCTCGTAAGTATTGGCACTTCATCAAATTGATGGGACGCTCTGCAAGCCACATTGCACTTGAGTGTGCTTTACAATGCCAGCCTAACATTTGCATCATCAGCGAAGAGGTAGAAGCTAAGAATCAAACTCTTGACGACATTGTAACTTACATTGCTGAAATCGTAGCTAAGCGTGCAGCAAAGGGCAACAACTTTGGTACTGTTCTTATTCCTGAAGGCTTGATTGAATTCGTTCCTGCTATCAAAAAATTGATTGCTGAATTGAATGAAGTTTTAATTGATCCTGACAAGCATGAGCCTCGTGTATTTGCTGACGCTGAAACACAAATTGCTTTTGTTAAGAGCCACATTGCTAAGGAGAACTTGGCAACTCTCGAATCTTTACCCGAGAATGTAGCTCGTCAGCTTTGCCTTGATCGTGACCCACACGGAAACGTACAGGTTTCACTCATCGAAACTGAAAAGCTTCTCTCTGAAATGGTAGGCAACAAGTTGGCTGCATGGAAGGCTGAAGGCAAATACAATGGTAAGTTCTCTGTTTTGCACCACTTCTTTGGCTACGAAGGCCGCTGTGCTGCTCCTTCAAACTACGATGCTGACTACTGCTATGCTTTGGGTACAAGTGCTGCACAACTCGTATCAAATGGTAAAACAGGTTACATGGCCATTGTTAAGAACACTACCGCTCCTGCTGAGCAATGGATTGCTGGTGGTGTGCCCATCACTATGATGATGAACATGGAGCGCCGTAATGGCGAAATGAAGCCAGTTATTAAGAAGGCTTTAGTTCGTTTGGATGGTGCACCTTTCAAAGAATTTGCATCACATCGCGAAGAGTGGGCTGAGAACACATGCTTTGTTTATCCTGGTCCTATTCAGTACTGGGGTCCAACTGAGGTCTGTGACCAATGCACCAAAACACTTGCTTTGGAACAGGGCAAAAAGTAAAGTGTGTTTTTGTTAGCGCTGGGATGGTAAAGGTTTTGTAATAATGCTCATCCTTTTTACCTGCTCTACGCACAATAACATTTTACAAACACATTAGGTCAAGTGACAGCAGCATAAGTCTTCATAACATGAGCTACCGCTACTCTGCCACTTGACCTTTTTTCATTTTATCATTCTACATACTCTCTCTTGCTTTAGCATGGGTACAATGCGCACTACATATAAAAAAACATCAACCACAAGCAAACGTGTCAATAAGCGTAACTCTACTTCAAGTTCAACACGCAAACGCTCAAGTAGACGCAGCAAGAGACATAGCACGCTGATGAACACAAAGGTGTTGGCTAAGATTTTAGCTATACGCTTGGGACTTATATGTACCTTTGCGCTCTTGGCTTATTTTGTTTACATTTATGGCGTTACACCTTATGTGTCAAAGTGGCAAGCTAACTATGGCGAAGAGATTTATCCTGATGGCTACTCAATTCACGGCATAGACATTAGTCACCATCAAGGCGATATTGACTGGTCAAAACTAAAAAATGCCGAGGTTAAAGGTGAACCCATTAGCTTTATTTTTATAAAAGCGACAGAGGGACAGAACCATATGGATGAAAATTTTAATGATAACTTTTACCAAGCGCAAGAGTATGGCTTTTTGCGTGGAGCTTATCATTATTTTAAACCCAACGTTTCGGCTAAGGATCAAGCTAAATTCTTTTTAAAACAGGTTCATCTTGAAGAGGGCGATTTACCTCCTGTTCTTGATATAGAAGAGAAAGGTACGCTCACGGTTGAACAATTGCGCAAAGCTTCGCTCACGTGGCTAAAACAAGTGGAAAAAAAATATGGTGTTCCACCTATTATATACACCAATTATAAATTTAAAAGAGATTATCTTAACACAAAGGACTTTGACCGTTACCCCTATTGGATAGCTCATTACTATGTTCGCTCGCTTGCCTATAAGGGCAAATGGCGTTTTTGGCAACATACTGATTGTGGAAGATTAGATGGTATCAAAGAGAAGGTTGACCTCAATATTTATAATGGATCTATGTATGAGCTAAAACGTTTATGTATTGTGGGCGATGAGTAAACTCCATTTGCGGAGCTCTATAGTAGCGTTATTGCACATGGGCCTCATTTCATAATCGATGTGGAGCACGCGTAATATACGCCCCCTTTGTCAAATATTTCCTTTTCCCCTTTTTCCTGAAAATAAACAGGTCAAAACTTTTACTTTGTCAGAAAAGTTTTGACCAATTTTATATATCAAAATATTGGTGTCCGCTAAAAAAATGGCGTGGATTCATATTACATTGTAAATCAGTGAATAACGATACTTTTATGGAATAGGGGCTTACCTTTTTCCATTGTGTAATTTTGATAGTTTTATATTTGATAAATCCTTGTAATAGTCAAATATAAACTCATATACTATGATTTTCGGTAAAAATAGGGCATTTCTTTATCCTACAAAAAGTTTTAGCGGACACCAATAATATCAAAAGAAGGAGCCATCCTTTAGCATTCAGCGTAATAAATAGGTTTTATTTTGAACACCTACTTAACCGCGTAATGCTAAAGGATGGCTCCCTTAAGTAGGTGTTTAAAAATAGTTGATATGAATGGGTGTAATATTTCGTTCGCTTTCGCGCACCTTTTCTTGCCATGGCAAAATAAAAGCAAGCTTTCTTTTGCTCATCTGGCTGAACGAAAAGGTTCAGAAACAGAGGTTGAAGAGGAAGCGTAGCGGGCTACGTGACCGATGAAACCTATGTTTATGAGCGAAAGAGTGCGCCAAAGCATATCGACTCATTCTAAACATGATTATATAAACTAATTTTAAACACCTACTTATGTTGTATGCTTATACTAATAACTGTTGAAGCGCTGTAATAACACGTGTTGGTAACGTTTCGTCGTAGGATTTATCCTCCCATTCGCGCCCTTTAAACCATATGGTTTTGCAACCAATACTGGCTGCTGGGACTATGTCTTTTCCATAGCTATCTCCTACTGCTATGCAATTCTTAGCTGTTGTACCACTTGCATCTATGCCTAATTGCCATATGGCAGGATCAGGTTTACGTACCCCCACAACAGCACTTTCAATTATTGCATCAAAATAGGGTAAAATGCCATAAACCTCTAACACTTTGTGCAAGTTGCCATAAAAATTAGATACCATTACTAATTTATGCGAGTCGTGAAGCTGTTGCAACACTTGTGCCGACGCTTTAACATGTTCATGAGCAAAGTTATTACAATAGGAGGCTAAACTTTCAATAGTCTGTTGTCGTTGCTCTGAAGTTGCAAAGTGTAACACGTTAAGCGACTCCTCAAGGTGATGTACTTGTATGGTTATTTTTTTACGCAACAAACTATGAAAATCATCGGTGGGTAAAATAATTCTTTCCTTGGCTAATGCCCGTTCGCCCGTTACATAAGCTTGTCGTAATAGCGTTTCCTCAACATTTAATGATAAACTTTGATATGCTGCCTGGAACACGTAGAACCAATGTGTGGCTGCTGTGTCAAGTGTTCCTCCATAATCGAATAAATAGGTGGTTGCCATATAAAAACACGTTTTTTGCTAATAAGAGGAAATAGTGATTAATCGTGCATGATTTTTTTGTTACCAACTTTTACCAAACTTACACCTATAAATATCCATACCAGTTCGCGCACACGTGTATACAAACTCGTAAAGATACCTATGCCAGGGGCTGAAAGATTAAGAATCTTGACAATAAGCGATAAACCTCCCTCACGCGCTCCTAACTGCATAGGCAAGAAAAAAAGCAGATTACCTATTAATGATGAAAAAGCAAGAACTAAGATAGCATCGCAAAAGGTAAGATTAACACCTAACGAAAGCAGAATGAAATAGTATTCGAACGCATTTATAACACGAGCTACATATTCAAACAGCAACGATTGGTAAAAAGCACAAGGTTGAGAGTGTAAGTAAGCAATGTTGTCATCCACCTTTTGCATGTCCTCAGCATGTTCGCTATAAAACTTTCGTGCCCATCGTTTCACTATAGGCATATAAAGTAAGGGTTGAAACAGTTTTACAATAACACCTTTTTTGTAGCACAAGTGAAACACAAATAATACAATTAACAGAACTGCAGCAAAAACCATGAAGAGAGTCCACAAAAAAGGAGTCATCTTTTCGGTATACACAATAGCAAAGAGAACTGCGGCAGAACTCCATAAACATATGTGCGAAAGTATGTGCATCATAGAGTATAACACAACAGACGACATAGCGCGTGGCACACCTATGTATGAGCTGAGTTCCATTACACGATAAGGGCCTCCACCAAAGCCAAAGGGTGTGGTATAGCTAAAGGCAAAGCCCGAAACGGTAAGTTTGTAAGCATGTTTATAAGACAAATGCTTGCTGTGTGTGCCGCTATTAACGATGATTTGAAAGGCCCATGCATTAAAAGCGTAAACAAATATCCAAACACCTATAACAGCTGGCAAATAGAGTCCAGCTCGCAACAGGTGATCATAGAGTTGTGTGTAGTCAACATCAAACGTACACAACATTACGATAATGGCGCCTATGCCAAAAAGTAAAAATAAATTTCGATAGAGAGGTTTCACGTAGTTTCTTTTTGCGTAAATAAATCCTTCAAGGAATACTAATTTGCCCTAAAGTTTTTTAGTACATTCCTTGTTGCAGTTCGTTTGTCAATCGTTTACAAAGAGATTCGTGCTGAGAATGCATGTAAATAAAGAGCAGATTCATCACCACAATTTCGAACACAAAATATAGCCAAGGCTGACCTACCAGCAATACTATATAGAGCACAATAGCTCGCGTGTTAAAAGTGAGAATATTAGCGTATTTCATTAATGGTAAACTCCCTTTGCGAAAGGCTGTAGCCAATTCTGGCGTTACAGGTTCGTTACCAAAACGAAGTTGAAGTTGTTGGCGCAATTGCTGAAAGCGGGGTGTCATTTTCTCTTGAGCACGTGTGTAGTTTCCATAAAAATAAAGAAATACCATCCACATGCCATCACGTTTCCAACTAAGAGTCTTTAACTCTGTGCGTAGTTTGGCAAAATTATCAAGTTCGCTCCCCGACCTTCCCTTTATAAAATAAAGGTGAATGTTGCGATAGTAATCGGCCAATTGGCATTGTTTGCCATGAAAAATAAACCCCGAGATGCCTGCGAGTAGCCAAATCCAAAATCCCCATTCCATTTGGGTTCCAGGGATACAAGTGTTCTGCAATCGAAGACATATGGCAGCATAAATGGTAAAAAACCACACATCGCCTGCAAAACCATCAAGTATACGTCCCCAGCGTGTCTTTTTACCCGTCATTCGAGCCAATTGACCATCAGCACTATCATACAAGTTGGCCCATACTAACAATAAAATACCTATAATGGTGTGAGGCATGTCAGGATAGTAGAACATAACACCAGCAGCAGCTCCTAATATAATGCTCAATATAGTAACCACGTTGGGATGTATGTTGAAATGGTTAAAGAAATTGGCCCACAACAATCCCAGTGGGCGCGTAAAGTGTATGTCTAACCACTCTTCTGTGTCTTGTGACTTGAAGGTGGATTGTAATTGTGAATTGGATGACGTTGTCATAAATGTATTGTTTTAGAGGGAACAAAAATCCTATTTTTTACTCAAGTAGATGTTCAAGCAAAACTTTGTATGCGTTGGGCTATGGCTTTGGCTGCATCACGACGGCATGCCGAAAAACTTGGCCAGTCATTAAAGTCGATAATGAAGAAATTACCCTGATCAGTAATAACAGCGTCTCCACCATATACAATCATACCCGTAACCCTTGCAGCTTTATCAGCAGCTTGTTTTAGGCTTTCAACATCAAATGCATAGTGCAAGGGAGTGCCATTAGCTTGCTCCAAGCCAAACTTTGAAAAAGTCGCCTTTTCTGTAGGATAACTATAGTGAAAGAATGGAGTGCCCTCAACTCCGTAAAACTTTATTAAATCGCCTTCAATGTGTTGTTCAGCAACGTACTGGTTTATGTTACGCTGGCTAAAATCAGCCAAAGCTTGCGCATATTCTGTAGCATTATGTATGAGTTGCACATCACCAGCCTGCTGTGCACAAGCATCCACCCGTTTTATCCAAAAAGGGTAATTGATGCCATCGGGTGTGAATGGTTGACCATGCAAGTTTGTACTGCATATACAAGTGGCTGGTAACGACAATTTGTGTTGATTCAAAAGCTTAATAATCTGAGCGCGAGTGAGTTGCAGCAACGAACTGGCCGAGTTAATGACCTTAAGTCCTCCATTTCTCTCGGCTTCAGCGAGGATAGATAACACACCACGACCTCGTGCCATAGAAAACACGAGGTCATAGTCAGTTAAATCGGTAATAGATAGTAAGTCTTCCGAAATTACATCAATTTTATGTCCTGTACGCTCTAAGCGTGCTGTAACAGCCGCAAATATAGCAGCATCGCGGTCTTGTGAATGTGGGCTAAATTGGCAAGCTCGGCTAATACCCAATATTCGTAGTGTCATGTGTAAAGTAAGAACTTTTTTCCAATGTCAACTTTTAGAACCTACTTGTGCTGTAAAAAGTCTTCAGCCTTGGATATATCGCTGGCATGGTCCACATCTAATATTTTAGCAAAGGTGAAAGCTTTAAGTTTCAAGCCATCGGCTACAAGAGCCCGTTGATAATTGCGCATACGACTTTGCCCCTGTTCCAAACATTTGTTTAATGTATTAAGAGCATTAGGACGCAAGCAATAAATGCCTCCTGAAATAAACTGATCACCTTCGTTCGTGTCGTGAAAGCCCGTTATATTCAAATCCTTATCGGTGGCTACATAGAGTGGCTTTTCGTCATCAACGAAATCTGTTACAGCCATGCAACCATCGTACGGACAATGGTTAAAATAATAGATGTAATCTTTAAACTCCTGTTCATTAAATATGGTATCGACCGTAGTCAAGCAAAATGGTCCATCAGCCAAATAAGGTGATAGTTCAGCAAAACTATGCATAGAACTGGGAGTACTCTTGACCACCAGACGGATGTCATCAGCTTTGCCTTTAGCCTTAAGTTGGCGTATGTGTTGCTCCGTATGTGGATTGAGCGTATTGACTATGATAACAATTTCGGTCGATCCATTCTGTCGAAAGATGCGAATAAGACGATCAATCATGGCCTCGCCACATATGTGTACAAGCGGTTTGGGCAAAGCAATGCCTTCATGTTGCAAACGCGAACCTTCACCAGCCGCTATAATAGCATATTTCATATTCTCTTTCTATGGTGTTAACGTTCTTTTCGCTCCTGATAAATTTTGGGTAGAGGGTTGGCATGACTTGCATCATATGCTTTTCGGTTGCGACAAATGTCAATTGCAGCATAAATAGCTTGACGGAAGGAGTTTGCATCAGCCAATCCCTTGCCTGCTATATCATAAGCCGTACCATGGTCAGGCGAAGTACGCACAATGGGTAGCCCTGCTGTGAAGTTTACTCCATCGTTCATTGACAAAGCCTTAAAGGGAGCTAGGCCCTGGTCATGATACATAGCCAAAATGCCATCAAAATGTCGATATTGCCCAGCACCAAAGAATCCATCAGCTGCGTATGGTCCATAACAAGGCATGCCTGCATCTGATAGAGTTCTAACTACGGGAGCAATAATTTCAGTTTCTTCGTGTCCTAACACACCTCCATCGCCTGCGTGCGGATTAAGCGCTAATACCGCAATGCGTGGAGCAGACAAGTTGAAGTCACGTTTAAGCGACTCGTAAAGCAACTTTGTTTTTTGCGCCACTTTGTCTTCTGTTACAGCAAAGGCTACCTCTGATATGGGCAAATGTGTGGTTACTAACGCTACCCTCATGAGATTATTGCACAATATCATAAGGGGCTCGCTTTGCTCATCTCCCACGCGATCTTGCAAGTATTCGGTGTGTCCCACAAAACGAAAGTTTGTGCTTTGAATGCTTGCTTTATTAATGGGTGCTGTGACAAGAGCATCAATTGAACCACATTTGTAGGCTTCAATAGCGCATTCAAGTGAAACAAAGGCTGCATGCCCCGCTTCGGCACTTTGCACTCCATATTCCACTTTCACATCGTCATCGGCCACATTTACAAAGTTCAATTTACCTGCAACGGCATCTTCAGCTTCATTAATAACATGCAACTGCACATCAGCATTTAAAGCCTTGCGATGATAGTTTGCAGCCTTTATATGGCCAAAAATAATGGGAGTGCATATTTCAAACATTGCATTATCAGCAAATGTTTTAAATATAAGTTCATAGCCCACTCCATTAGTATCGCCTTGGCTTATACCAATTCGTATATTATTGCTTTGTGCGTTTGTTACTTGTTGCACATCATCATTTGTATTGTTTGTCGTCATAAATTGCTTTTTTGAGAACCTATTGCAAAATACCTCTCTCCCCATCTTCTCTTTTCACTCTAAAGAACATGAGAGGCAAAGCATTATGATTGTTTTTGTTTTTCAGCTTTTAGAGCTTCTTGTTTAGCTGTACTGAGCAAGCCACAAGCAGCAAAAATGTCTTGTCCACGTGATGCCCTAACTGTTGTAAAGAGGCCATGCGAAGTGAGATAATCTCTAAAGGCTGTCATTTCACTATCTGACACACCTTTTAAAGGCGTATCAGGTATGTCGTGAAAGCGTATAAGATTGATGCGGCAATCAAGTCCTTGTAGCAACTTAATGAGCGCATCTGCATGAGTTTTGCTATCATTTATGCCAGCAAAAACGATGTATTCAAACGAAACACGACGCTGATGAGATACATTAGCTGACTGAACAGAAGATGGTTTGCGAAAACAATCATATTGTCTTAAAACGTTCACTACGTCAACAATGCTAAAAGCACGTTCAGCAGGCATTATTTTTGCTCTTTCGCTTGGTATAGGATGGTGCAAGCTAATGGCCAAATGACAAGAACTCTCTTGCAAAAAACGAGTCAAACCCTTAGCCAAGCCAACACTCGAAACAGTTATACGTTTAGGGCTCCATGCCCACCCCCACTCGGCTGTTAGAACTTGAGTGGCACGTAATACATTATCAAGATTGTCAAATGGTTCGCCTTGCCCCATAAACACAACATTGGTTAATTTATCGCGTTCGGGTAGCGAATATATTTGGTTTAAAATGTCGGTTGCAGAGAGCGAAGCTACATAGCCTTGGCGACCAGTCATGCAAAAAGCGCATCCCATTTTACACCCAACTTGTGAACTCACACAGAGTGTGGCACGATCGCCATCAGGAATGTAAACCGTTTCAATAAAATCGCCCTTACTTGTAGCATAAAGGTATTTTACAGTGCCATCTACTGAGCGTTGTTCGTCAACTGGTTGTGTGTTGCCTATTGTATATTGTTCCTTTAAAAGCGTGCGAGCCTGTTTCGACACGTTTTTCATTTGGTCAATATCAGTAATATGCTTTTTGTAAATCCAGTCAGCCATTTGCTTGCCAACAAATGGTTTTAAGCCAATGTTTGTGGCAATCGCTTTTAGCTCATCAGGTGTACAACCAAGTAAAGGAGTAAGTTGATTCAAAACAAAAAAATCCTAAGAGTAAACAAAACAAAAAGACGAATGTTGAATGAAGTTTCGACACCCCATTCAACAACTCGCCATTTGTGTAAGTATGGTGTTTAAAATTATTTAATGTAATCGAAAGTCATTATCTTTACGTTGAAAGCACACGTCTCAGACGTGTCTATTACTTTCAATTGCACTTTCAAAGCAAAAATAATTCTTAGCACCTACTTGACTATAACTATTTATTTGCGATAAAGTAACCACGCACCCGCATACTTTTGCGATAAAGAGCGACGTGATTGTACAGCCGATGCTTTATCGTCATATGACGAAGCAATAACACGATACCATCCTGTTACGCCCTTAATGCTTTCGTCGGTTCTAATAACGCGAGCATCATAGCCCTCTTGCTGCAAGCGAGTTTTTAAGCCTTCAGCATTAGCTTGGGTAACAAAGCTACCTACTACAACACTATACACTTTGAGCGGATTGCCACTAACTACAGACATATTGCCATTAATCTCACGTACATCGCTGTGATCAGGAGTAACGGTAGTTGTAGTGGTGGTGGTGGTTACAGGAGTTTCCACCTTTTCCTCTGTGGCATTATTATCGGTGGTCACTTGCTGATCGTTTTGCTGAGTCTTATCTTGTGCCATAGCTTGTTCCCATGCCTGACGATAGGCGCTTTCGCGTGACTTACAACTTGTGAAAATGGCCAAGGTGCAAAGGCCGAGAGCTAAAACCAATTTTTTTTTCATGATTGTATGCAATTTATTTCTGTTTTCAACTAAAAGAGCATGAACTTGTTCAATTTTTTCTGACAAAGTGAAACGTTTGCATTTTTGCCATTCAATCTTCACCTTTCATTTGACCAGTTCATAATCAGTTTGCCTCATAACTTTTGAATAGTCTAAGCAAACTCCGCTACAAAATTACTAAAGCATTGCGGATATACAAATGTTTAATTATTAAACAAGATTAAAAAAACGTTTTTTCCCATCTCTATTCAAAAAAAATGAGTTTTTTTGTGTCCATTAAAAAGTAAATGCGTATATTTGGAGCAGATTACTCACTTTAATAAAGTATTTATCATGAAAGGAACAGTAAACGGACTTAGTATTTTTGCAGCATTCCTAGGTGGAGCTGCTGTTGGTGCAGCATGTGGCATTTTATTCGCTCCAGAAAAGGGTACCGACACACGTGAAAAGATTGCTGAAGCTATTCGTAAGCGTGGCATCAAATTGAATAGTAAAGAAATGGAACACTTAGTTGACGACATTGCAGATGAACTGCAGCCTGCTAACGACTAAGTTTATGCATTGGGACACCCCAAAAGTATTATAAGTCAAGGAACAAAATAAGCATATCTCCCCTACTCTATTATATAAGGTGGAATTTGAATTTATTTGTTCCTTGACTTTATTTAATTAATACCAGTTCACTTTCTGAGGGCGTTCTCTTCATTCTAATGCAGGGATTTATATGTTATTTAAGTGTATTTTGATAGCAAAAAAAGATGTATAACGGACTATATTACTGACATTTAACGCGTTGGCGGAATTAGTAAACAAGTTGAAAAGTTAACGGGTTTACAAGTAAATTTGCCAGCTTATTAAGCTTTTCACCATTCAGAATTTAACACAATAGGTAATGTAAAGCATACTTACTTGTTAACCTGTCAACTTGTTAACCCGTTAACCAAAAATTCCGCCAACGGGTGACATTTACTATCAAACAAACCTGGCGTAATACGAATGCATTTAAACTTGCTTGAAATGCCAAGCCGCATTCCACGTGGTCAAAGGGAATAGATCGCTTGCAATAATATACAAATCACGCATCAGAACAACTTATCAATTTTGCGGAATTAACACCCCCACTAACCATTCATATTTTATTAACGTGCTATCATCTGATAAAAATATTGAAACTATAAGCCAATTATTGGCTGAGGTAAAACATTACGTTGAGTTGCGCAGCGAAAGTTTGCAAATTGATTTTGTAAGTAAACTTTCACGTCTGCTTACAGCTCTCGTGTTATTTGCCATATTATTTATGTTGTGTGCTTTAGCTGTCATGTTTGTTTCAATGACAGTTGCGGCTGCCTTAACTCCAATTGTAGGTAGTCAAGCTCTTGCATACGCACTCATCGTGTTATGCTATGTTATAATAGGTATGATAGTTCTCTTCAACAGAAAAAAGTGGATAGAACAACCTATTACACATTTTATAGCAAGCTTGTTTTTAGGTGACATATTACAAGCTACTCATTCAAACAAAAATGACAACGGCAATCATGAAGACGAATAATACAATTCAGCTATTAGAGCAAAGACAATGCCTTTTGAAAGGTGAAATAAAAAAAAGCAGCAAAAAGATAGCCTATAGGTGGCAAGAACTCTTTTCACCACCTCAAGCCGATACTAAGGTACAGCAATGGGTTGTCCAAGCAGAACGCGCTTTGGCCATTTATGACGGATTCATGATGATGTATAAGTTGGGCCGCAGATTTAACAAAGTGACGCAACTGTTTAAGAAAAAGCGTAAAAGGAGCTGATAACTAATTATTGCTTCTATATAACAAAGTTCAAATATCATCTTTGTTATTATCTCAACTTGTTTGCC
>SAMEA3663105__coassemble_419_pt1 | contig 62129 bp, 45 predicted proteins | sample SAMEA3663105__metabat2_low_PE_034 | metagenome-assembled genome bin SAMEA3663105 (sample SAMEA3663105) | pig gut metagenome | biome: pig gut; feature: pig-associated habitat; material: faeces | place: Denmark | collected 2012
CAATTATTACAGTTTATATCACCGAAAAGTGTCAAGCAAAATCAGGAAAAGACATTGAGTATTATGCTCAAGTACCATTGAGTATTATGCTCAAGTACCATTGAGTACTATGCTCAAGTGCCATTGAGTACTATGCTCAAGTGCCATTGAGTACTATACTCATGTGCCATTGAATACTATGTTATCTATTGAATAGAATGATGTCTATTGGTTAGAATATGGGTATATGAGATAATTTTTTTGCTGATACAAGACATTTCATAGCTCCCAAAAAATGATGTCGCTATATAAAATAGACGCATTTTTTATAAACTATATAACTTTAATTTGCATTATTTATATAAATCTATACCATTTACCCCCTGCATTATCTTCATTACACCCCAACAGCCCCTCCTTTACTCCCATTATTTTACTATCAAATTATGTCATTACGTCTATTTAATAAGTCAATATTTCCGAAAAGCGGTATTTAAATTTATTGCTGTGTGCTAAAAGTTCTCGACCGAAAAATTAGGGCTGGATTCCTTGTTTAGAATTCAGCCCTTTTAGTTACTTTTTAATAACTATGAACAAAGGTACACATTTTAACGGACAGTTCCCTTTGCCAGAATGGCAAACAAGTTGAGATAATAACAAAAGAGCGCCAGTTATCGCATTCACCTTGAATTCAGATGCCTGTAGCAAGGTTTTTTGAACTTTGTTATATAGAAGCAATAATAATTTTTGCAATTGTATGTTATTCAGCCTCTTTGTTGCTTATTTATAGAAGGATATTATTCATGAAAAACGAATAGTTGAAATCACTTTGCCAGTAAGGTCTTGCAGACGGATGTACCATATATTCTATGTATATTTTCAACATTTCGTCATAGTCTATCCATACGATTTGTTACGCTGTTTTCTTATGAAACATGGTACAACTTAGGCAAGATGAGATGCTTGGAACTACATAATTTTTTCCATCTTTCTCCTCCGAAAATGTTGAACTTTCAATAGGTCAGACGACCTCGGTGACTTAAACGCCTACTTACTATTCGTTTGTCATTTAATGTCCACTTCAAGTATTTGTGCACATTTGCTTGGGCTTAGCCAGTCTTTCATTATGTGAACTAAGTCATGATGAGCATTGGCGCATAAATAGCCTAGCTTAAAACATTCAGCTATGCCCTTAGCTGTAAACGTTTGATGACCAGCAGCTATTAAAGCATCGCGTGCTGGTGAAGCCGAAAGCCCTGGCAACTTGTCGAAGATGCCACCATGATGGTTGTTGACTAAAAGAATGCGTAGGTTATGAGGCAAATGTGTGTTCCAAAGGGCATTCATATCATAAAAGAAACTTAAGTCGCCTATCACAGCAATGCTTAGTCCCCACATGGCTGTGGCATAGCCCACGGCTGTTGACAGCGAACCTTCAATGCCGTTTGTTCCACGATTGCAAAAAATGGGAGCCTTGCCACTTTCGAAAACATTGCTTGCAGCTCGTATAGCCGAACTGTTGGCTAAGTGTATGCTATAGCTTGTGCTTTGTTGGGCGAGCAGTTGGTGTAAGGTGGTAAGCGCGTAATGAAAGTCGTGGTTTAAATAGGCTTTGTCATCCAATTCTCTTTTTTGCTCTGTCCAAACTTTGTCGAGTTTATTGGCAGTTTGTTGCACTTGAACGTTATGGTGTGGCAATACTTGGCATAATTGTGATAAGGCAGATTGGGGTGATGCCTTGACGTTTGCTTCAAGGTGACAAAAAGTGTCGGCCAAGTGGTCGTCGTTGCTAATGCGAATAACCTTGCAGGCTGAATTGCGTATGAGCGATTTGAACCTTTTGTGCACAAAGTTTCCTCCTATGTGAACAATAACGTCAGGACATATGGGGGTGGCTGCATGCTCAAGCGTGTCAAATGCATTCAGTCTGAAGTTTCCTTCAACGTCAGATATAACTTCAGGTAATACTAACATTTGTCCTTGCTCGCTGAGCAGGGCCGTTTCGTTTCGAATGTCTCCTCGTTCGTATTGTCCTATGAGTAGTGTAGGTAGTTGTGCTTTGCTAATAACATCAATGAGGGCCTGTGGCAGAGGACATGTGGTTGATGGATAATAACTCGTAATTTTACGTTCAACAGGTAGGTGTGAGGTGGTAAAGTTGAACATAGGTTCGCTAATAGGCACATTAATGTGTGCTGGCCCACTAGCTGATTGGTGTAAAGAGATGATAGCCTCGTTTATGTTGCGATTGTTGTGCCACTCATCTTCATGGGAGCGAGGTTCACAAAGGTTAAAGGTGGGACAATAAGGTAGTAGTGCCCCCACTTGTGGCAAGGTTTGACCATCTAATTGCCCTATCCAACTTTGAGGTCGATCAGCCGATATGACCAAAAGTGGAATATGACGATAGTAGGCTTCGGCCACAGCTGGAATGCAGTTGAGCAAGGCTGAGCCTGATGTAACACACACGCCCACGGCCTCTTGAGTGGCCAAGGCTATGCCTAATGCAACAAAAGCAGCACTTCGCTCATCGGTAATGGGGTGTAGCTTAAAGTGGTTGTTTGCTATGTGAAGGTTGTGCACAATGGTGGCATTACGCGACCCAGGGCATACAACCATGTGCTGTATGTTGTGCGCAATGAGCAGAGCTGTTAGCTGATTTACTTGTGGGGTGTTGCAAAACATTTACAATATACTTTTGATGGTTTCCATTTTACGCTGTGTCTCTTCCCATTCTTCATTCTCTAGGCTTTCGGGCATGATGCCTCCTCCTGCGTAAAGGGTAGCGGAGTGGGATGTGAAATGCATGCAGCGGAGTGAAACAAATAGATGAGTCTCGTTGTAAAGATGGATGGGACCACTAAAACCAGCATAATACAATCGAGGCGAATGCTCTGCTTCTTTGATGGCAGCTTTTGCTTCATCGCAGGGCAAGCCACACACAGCGGGGGTGGGGTGCAACTGTTGCAGAACGGCAGGCAAATCGCTTGCGTTGTAAAGGTTGAATGTGAAGTCGGTGCATAGGTGCTGTATGTTGCCCGTGTGTAGAGTGTAGGTGGCTGATGTGTGAATGTTGGTTGCCACATTTGCAAGTTGCTGTTTTATGTAACGGGCTACAATGGCTTGCTCTTCCTTGTTTTTGTGGTTCCAATGGGGGGCTTCTCCTTCAACCCAAGGCAGAGTGCCAGCTAATGCTACCGTTGAGCATTGATGGTGGTGCATCTCGAGCAAAGGCTCAGGGGTAGCTACTAACCATTGTCCTGTTTGGGGCGTATTCCACAGAGCCACAAAGCTGTTGGGACGATAGTGGCATGCACGCAAAAATAGTTGTTCAGCATCGTTACCTTGTAATTGTTCAATATTGAGGCGTCTTGAAAGTACTACTTTTTGCAAAAGGTGGCCATTCAGTTTGTGCTTAACCTTGTTAAAGGCTTGCGTGTAGTTGGCTCGTTCTGCTGCCTCGTTGGTATGCATTTGTGCATGCTGTGTGCGCTTTGTTGAGGGCAACACAAGCGGACAAACTTCAACCTTGTCGGGCTGAATGAATAGTAGAGGACTTTCAGACGAAATGGTGAATGGCATTATAATGTAGCCTCCACTAAGCGGAACTTGGAGCAATGACTTTAGCACAATGGGGTTGCTTTGGCTTGTGATGCGAGTGAAGTGCTTGCTATGTGGTAGCTTGTACAAAACGCTTGTTATGCAGCTCATTTGTTATTTTTCAAGATTCTTCGCTTCATTCCATATTTTATCCATTTCATCGAGCGACATGTCGGTTAGTTGTCGTCCTTGTTTCAGCGTGTGTGCTTCGAGGTAGTTAAATCGCCTGATGAACTTTTGATTGGTGTGTTCAAGTGCGTTGTCGGGATTGATTTTGTACAGACGGGCAGCGTTAATAAGGCTGAACATAACATCGCCAAACTCGGCTTCGGCTTTGTCCTTGTCTAAATGTTCAATTTCGGCCTCAAATTCGCTAATTTCTTCTTTCACCTTATCCCAAACTTGCGAACGTTCTTCCCAATCGAATCCTACGTTGCGTGCTTTATCTTGTATGCGATAGGCTTTGATGAGTGATGGCAAGGCTGCAGGTACACCTGATAGAACTGACTTGTTTCCATCTTTTTCCTTTTGTTTGAGTAGTTCCCATTGTTCGCTTACTTGTTGAGCTGTTTCAATGTGCTTGTCTTCACTCCCCTTGGGCGGAAAAACATGTGGATGGCGAAATATCAGTTTGTCACACAATTGGTTGCAAACATCAGCAATGTCAAAATCGCCCGTTTCAGATCCAATTTTTGCGTAAAAGCAAACGTGCAACAAAACGTCGCCTAACTCTTTGCATATGTTTTTTGTGTCATTACGCATTAAGGCATCACACAGTTCGTAAGTCTCTTCAATTGTATTGGGGCGTAGGCTCTCATTGGTTTGCTTACGATCCCAAGGGCATTTTACGCGCAATTCGTCAAGCACGTCAAGTAATCGTTCAAAGGCTTTAAGTTGTTCTGCACGGCGTTCTTTGCCTAATAATATGTTTTCGCTCATTTGTTTGTTGTGGTTTATAGGTGGTTGTTATAAATAGGTAGGAGAAAGCATCATTTAACAGCAACTTAGTTGTTGAGAACTAAGTTGTATTGTAAACTTATAGCTACACGAACCTACGCTTTGGCTGAATTAGTTAACGAGTTGATAGGTTAATGGGTAAGTTTGTCAAGTTTTTAAACTTCTTACCATTCTGACTTTAACATAATAAGTGATGTATAGCCTACTTACTTGTTAATCTGTCAACATGTTAACCCGTTCACCAAGAATTCCGCCAACGGGTTGAACCTACCATTTTTTTGCTGAATGGGGTGTGCCATAGGATGAATAGTGAACTTTAAAGTCTGCCCCATTCATAATGGTAATGATTTACAGAACCTGCATTATTAATACATCGTTTCCCTTTATAAAAGGGGTGATGTGACATTTTCTATGCGCAAAATTACACTTTTCTTGCTTATTTGTCTAAATTTGCGGTATGGAAAAGTTCGATGTACACATATTAGGGTGCGGAAGTGCTTTGCCAACGCTTCGTCATTGGCCATCGGCGCAACTCATTAACTTGCGCGAGAAACTTTTTATGATTGATTGTGGCGAGGGTGCACAAGTGCAGTTTCGTAGGTCGCGTCAAAAGTTTTCAAGGCTGTCGCACATTTTTATATCGCATCTTCATGGTGACCATATATTTGGTTTGATGGGGCTGCTCTCCACCTTGTCGTTGGCTGGGCGTACTTTACCTATGCACCTTTATGCACATGCTGAACTTGAGGCGTTGCTTCGTCCACAACTTGACTTCTTTTGCAAAGGCATTGCTTACGAAGTAGTGTTTCACCCTTTGCCTACTGATGGTGAATCGCAACTATTGTTTGCCGATCGTTCGGTTGAAGTGTATAGTTTGCCACTACGCCATAGGGTGCCATGTTGTGGGTTCTTGTTTCGTGAAAAAGCTCCATTGCCGCACATTCGTCGCGACATGATTGATTATCTCGAAATACCTTATTATGCCATCAACTCTATAAAGCAAGCGGCTGACTGGACAACGCCTGAAGGACGTGTTGTGCCGAATGCCGAATTGGTGTTCCCTGCAGAACGCGGACGCTCGTATGCTTATTGCTCCGACACTTGCTATCAGCCACAGCTCATACCTTTAATTAGAGGGGTGGATGTGCTTTACCATGAAGCCACTTTTGGTAACGATAATTTGCCTCGCGCACTTGAAACATTGCATTCAACTGCTGAGCAAGCGGCCAAAATAGCTAAGGCTGCTAATGTTGGACGTTTGGTGATAGGGCACTTCTCATCGCGTTATGATGACGAACAAGTGCTGTTAGATGAGGCTCAGCAGGTTTTTAAAAATACGCAGTTAGCTAAAGAAGGCTTGTTGATTCATGTGTAAAGATGGGAAAAAAGTAAACTATTCCTTTTTTAGAGGTGTCCTACGAACTGGCCCAAAGAATAGGTGAAGATTGATTTTAGAAGAAATAAGAGTATTGAATTTTACTTCGTCATAAAAGTTTAGACAAGTTCATTAGCTTGAGCTGTAAAAGTGGCCAATTGAATAACAATAGAAACTATTTTATAGAACACCTCGTTAGAATTAAATGATGATATGAAAATACAGAGTGCAGAATTTTTAATAAGTAATAGTAGGGCAGACCAATGTCCACAATCAGACAAACCAGAGTATGCCTTTATAGGTCGAAGCAATGTGGGCAAGAGCAGTTTGATAAATATGCTCACAGGGCGTAAAGCTTTGGCAATGACATCGTCAACACCAGGCAAAACTATGCTGATAAACCATTTTGTTATAAACGATGAATGGTATTTGGTTGACTTACCAGGTTATGGTTACGCTCAACGTGGACGACGTGAGGTAGAGAAACTTAAAAAGTTGATAGAGCATTATGTGCTTGAACGCACACAGTTAACTTGCTTGTTTGTGCTGATTGATTCGCGTTTGAGTCCACAAAAAATCGACTTGGAATTTATACGATTCTTGGGCGAGAATGGAGTACCTTTTGGCCTTATTTTTACAAAAGCTGATAAGCCTAAACGAGGTGAACTGAAAAAGAATGTTGACAAATTCATGCAGACTTTGCATGAAGAGTGGGAGGAATTGCCGCCTTATTTCGTAACAAGTAGTGGAACGGGGTTAGGGCGTGAAGCTTTTCTTGACTATATAGATAGCATAAACAAAAGCTTGCAACAATAATAAACTGTGGAAATGGGCGGTCTGAAAGGGCAATGCTGCGCTGGGTGTACGCGCTCGTTGCATATTCAGGCCGCTATTGTTTATATTTTGAATACCTACTTAAATTTAAGAATGAATATAACAACCCTTATGTGTTGCATAAAATGAACAGCGTTGTATGTTATTGTCTTTTAGAATACGGCCTTTTAGGGTGATATTAATACTTACAGCCTTGTTGCTATCAGCTGCCTCGCTTATTTATTCGCATTATTTGACTCGCAACCTATATGAGGAAGAGGTGGCAAAAATGCAAGTGTGGGCGCAAGCTATGCGCTCATTAACAGCGGCTGATGAGGGTACAGACTTAAGTTTGGTGCTACAGGTAATTAATAGTAACCATACAATACCCGTGGTGGTGGCTGATGCTCACGGCAACATATTAGCTCAACGCAATTTGTGGCCAGAACCATCGGGCGTAGATTCTTTGCAGCAATTGCACCAAACGTTGCTTGACTTTAAAAGGAGCGGGCACGAAATGCAACTGGATCTTGCTCCAACTGATGCACATAATATTGCGCATGACTATATATATGTTTATTATGATGAATCTGTGTTGCTGCGCCAACTCACCATATATCCTTACATACAGTTGCTAGTTGTAGCCATATTTTTTGTTGTGGCTATAGTTGCATTGCTGGCATCAAAACGCGCTGAACAAAATCGTGTGTGGGTGGGCTTATCGCGTGAAACGGCACATCAATTAGGCACTCCTATATCATCGCTCATGGCTTGGAGTGAGGTGCTACGTGAGAGTTATCCTGATGATGTGTTGTTGCCCGAAATGGATAAGGATATTCAGCGGTTACAATTGATAGCCGAACGTTTCTCGAAAATTGGGTCTGCTCCCGAATTGTCAGAACATAACTTAGGGAATATTGTGCAGCAGGTGGCGGATTATTTTAGTAGACGTACTTCTGTTCGTGTAGAAATTAATGCACATGTGCCTGTGCAGCCTATTATGGCCCATGTGAATGCTCCTTTATTTGAGTGGGTACTCGAAAACTTATGTAAGAATGCTATTGATGCCATGCAGGGCGAAGGACGTTTAATATTGCAATTGGTGCCGCAGGTTTATGAAAAGCGTCATCGTGTCTTTGCACAGATTTTGGTAACCGACACGGGCAAGGGCATTCCACATAATCGCTTTCAAATGGTGTTTAAACCTGGTTTTACCACCAAACGTAGAGGGTGGGGCTTGGGGCTGTCGTTGGCCAAACGTATTGTTGAAGAGTACCATCATGGCCGTATTTATGTGCAGAGCAGTCAGGTGGGTGTTGGCACAACTTTTGCCATTGAAGTGGAACAAATAGTATGCGTTGGCGGAATTAGTTAACGGGTTTACGGGGTAACAGGTAAGTTTGTTGATTTTTTAACTTATTACCATTCAGCCTTTATCATAAAAAGTGATGTATAGCAACTTACTTGTTAACCTGTCAGCTTTTTAATCCGTAAACGAAGAACTCCGCCAACGGGTAGATAGTATAAAACTTTATTCGTTTGCTTTTGTAATATGCCGAGTACGAAGAATCCATTTGGTGATAAAACGCGGGCTGAGTGTTGGTATGCTGATATTTTTAGTTTGCCACACCATGAGTCAAAGGTGCATGCTCGCATGTCTATGCACAAAAGGGCAGCACAGTTCGCCCCATTTGCTGCATTGTCAACTTATCACGAATCTTTGTCAGAACAGAGTCGATACATAGAGGCTTTTAATGAATTAAATGCTGATGAACTTGAACAGTTGAATAGCACGTTGCAACGTTTGCTCTTGCATAAGGGTGAGCAAATAAACGTAATGGTTAAGCACTTTGTGCCAGATGACAAAAAAGTAGGGGGGCGTTATGTAGAAACTCGAGGCTTGCTTGTAGATTGTAACGCTAACAAAAGAATCTTGACCATTAAGGTTGAAGGTCAACTTAGTAACATTCAGCTTTGCTATGTTGTAGGTTTAAAGCAAGTGTGAAACATTCTAACTCGTGATGAGTACAATAAAAAGGCTCACGATGTTTTTTTGCATCGTGAGCCTTTCACATTTAACGTGCTAATGCTCGTAGTTATTTAGTAGAACTTTTTTTAGCTCTTGTGGTTGTTTTACGTGCGGTAGCTCTTTTAATGGTTTTTTGTGGAGCAGTATTTTTGTCCTCAACAGGAATGATTTCAGCTTCGGGTGCTTCCTCCTTCTCGTAACGAGCCAACATGTTTTGTAACTTGGAAATTTCCTTGTCTTTCATTTCAAGTTCCTCGCCTTGATTTTTAATGGTAGTCAGCAAGGAATTCAACTCTTCATTGTCAATGTCAAGTGGATAACGATCGTTAACGCGTGTAATGAAATCGCCCAAAATGTTCATGTAGTTAGTAAAGGCATCGTAGGGTGAGTCGTAAATGCCACGATAACCTCCGTAACTATTAGGTTTGGTGCTCATAAAGCGCAAATTGTTAGATGCTTGCAAGTAGTCAAAATCTTGCATTAGGCGACGGTCACGACAAATGCGCACACGATCGGCTATAGAGTAGAGCTTGTTGAAAGCTTCACGTTGCATCACATTGCCTAACCATGGAGAAAGGTCACGCTCTTCATCAACCCATGAAGTGGGGTAGGTTACGGTTAAGTCGCCAGCCGATTTAACACGACCACATATTTCAGATGGTGTGCTGAAGGTTATGCCACGCTTTTTAAATTGTGCGGGCAATGCTTTCATAAAGTCAAGAATGTTTGATGACAAGGGTTGGAAAATACCGAGTGCACACAATTCCATGAAGATGTTTACCACTTGCTCCTCTTCAGGCAATTGTGCAATCCAATCAGCATAGGTGTCGGCAAACAAGGGGTATTCGCTCCACGAAGAGTCGTTGAATCGGAATGAAATATCCTCTGAAAGCGAATAGTCACGTAACAAAAGTTTCAAGCGTGGGTCGCGGCAACAATTGTATACAAAGTGTGGGCTCTTCCAACCCAACACGTGTTTTGCACCTTCAGCTAACATACCCTTAAAGCCCATTGATGCTACCAACTCGCCTATATCGTCAGAGTAAATAAGGCAGGAGTTTCGGAATATTTTGGGCTCTTGACCAAAGAGTGATTTTACCTTTTTACAAAGACGTGTAACCTCATCACGGAAGGTGTCTTCATTAATAAGTGATGAAAAACCATGCGAATAAGGCTCTGCCAAGAACTCAACACACCCTGTGTCGTTTAACTTCTGCAATAGTTCAATGCATTGTGGGGCATGATTTTCAAGCTGTTCAATAGCACAACCCGAAAGCGAAATGGCACACTTAAACTCACCAGGGTTAGCTTCAGCCATTTCGATGAGAGTTTGTAGGGTGGGTACATATGAGCGCTCAGCGGTTTCGGTTATAGAGCGAGCATTTTCATAATCATCGTAGTAGTAATGATCTGTGCCGATGTCGAAGAAGCGGTAACGCTTCAAGTGAATATTTTGGTGTATCTCGAAATATAGACAAACAGTTTTCATGATGCGTTTTTTAAGAGGTAATGGGGTTAGATGAGTTGTTGATAAACGTCATAGATGCGTTTCCCGACCTTCTCCCATGTAATTTGTGCAACTTCTTTTTTCCCTTCTTCTTTCAAGTATTGGTGAAGTGATTCGTTGGTACAAATAGAGTACATGGCATCGGCCATAGCGTTAATGTCCCAATAGTCTGTCTTGATGCATTTGTCAAGGATTTCGGCACAACCGCTTTGCTTTGAAATGATGGAAGGCACACCACATTGCATGGCTTCGAGAGGCGAAATGCCGAAGGGCTCACTTACTGATGGCATAACGTACACATCAGAGTCGGCAAAAGCTTCGTACACTTGCTGTCCACGCATAAAGCCTGGAAAGTGGAAACGATCGGCTATGCCTCGGGCGGCAACCATGTTAATCATGTCATTCATCATGTCGCCTGAACCTGCCATGCAGAAACGAATGTTGTGTGTGCGTTGCAGCACAAGCGATGCTGCCTCGACAAAATATTCAGGCCCCTTTTGCATAGTGATGCGGCCCAAGAAGGTAACAACCTTTTCTTTGCGGTGCTCGTGTTCACTGCGTTTTTTCTCAACCATGTCAAGAATGTCCTTTGATAGTGGATAAACGGCATTGTGCATGGTAATAACCTTTGCGGGGTCTTGATGGTAGTGGTTAATGACCGTTTGCCGAGTGAGTTCAGACACACACATAATGCAGTCGGCGTGATCCATACCATCCTTTTCAATGCTATAGACGGTGGGGTTTACATGTCCGCGAGAACGATCAAAGTCTGTGGCATGAACATGAATAACCAGGGGCTTTCCGCTGACACTTTTAGCATGAATGCCAGCAGGGTAGGTGAGCCAATCGTGTGCGTGAATGATGTCGTACTCTTGTTGGCGAGCAACAACACCCGCTACGATAGAGTAATTGTTAATTTCGTCTTGAAGATTGTCAGGGTAGCGACCTGAAAACTCAATGCAACCCAAGTCGTCGGTTAGTCGGTAATTAAAGTCGGCATAAATGTTGTCGCGTAGTTGATAGTAAAGTTCGGGTGACATTTTGTTACCCAAACGTTGCTTTACATAGTCATAGTCAACATCGCGCCAAACAATAGGTGTTTCGCTCAAGCCGATAATGTTCATAAAACTTTTGTCCTCATCGCCCCAAGGCTTGGGCAGGCAAAAGGTAATATGAACATCAGGCTGTGCGGACAAGCCTTTTGTGATGCCGTAGCTGGCTGTTCCTAAACCACCGAGAATGTGTGGGGGAAATTCCCAGCCAAACATGAGAACTTTCATAGTTATTTGATTAGTTTTGGAGTGAGTGAGGCTGCAATGCCACAGGTGCTCAAGGTGTAACCATCGGGGGATTTGCTTAAGTACATATATTATATATAGTAGAGCACTTGGGCTGATAGCTCGTTGTCACTTATTCCATGGCATTATTATATTTTTCAAGTAGTCGGAGAGCACGTAATATGCCACTAACATTCATGGCGAATGATATGGCACCACGACCATGGAAGGGTGGGTTGCCATCAAACAATTCAGGAATGGTTCCAACACAATGATAGAAGAGTTCCTCCTCAAACCCAATAAGCTTGCGCTCTATATAGTTTACTCCGCTCATGCGGTAAACACGCAGGTAGGCTTCCAAGTAAAAGCCTGTGAGCCAAGGCCAAGCGGTGCCTTGATGGTAGGCTAGGTCACGTTGTGTCTGTGGGCCAACGTACATGGGGTTATAGCCTCCGCTTTGCGGCGAAAGTGAACGTATGCCTTTGGGGGTAACCAATTCTTTGGTGCAAATGTCAAGTACTGACTTGCGCTCTTTCATGTCGAGTGGTGAGTAGTCAAAGGCTATGGCAAAGAGTTGGTTAGGACGTACGCTCCAATCCATCATCTGTCCGTCAACATAGTCAAGCAGGTAACCATATTCGTTTAAAAATACATCTTTAAACGACCTTGCTACTAATTCGGCTGTAGTTCTAACTTTTACCAATAAGTCTTTATACACGTCTTGCCCATTTTCAAGAATGAGCTGTTCAAAGAACTTGATGGCATTATACCAAAGGGCATTGAACTCAACAATGTAACCAGAACGTGGCACAATGGGCTGACCATTTGATTGTGAATTCATCCATGTAATGGCTCGGTCGCGACCATTGGCATAAAGTAACCCATTGTCGTGAACAAACAAATTAGGGTGTTGACCATTCCAAATGTAGTCCATTATCTCTTTGAAGAGTTTGCCATACTTTTCGTAGCATGCTTTGCGCGAGGTATATTTGGCATATTGCTGAATGGTCCATGTGGCCCAAAGCAGAGTGTCGGGTTGTTCCATTTCATAAATGTCAACTGACATCGGCTCCTTCTGTATAAAGTTGTGTATGGCCTTTGCCGCAGTGGTCATGTACTCTTCAAACCTATCGCGCTCGCCAATGGCAAGTGTTAGGCCAGGTAGTGAGATAAATGTGTCGCGTGCTCGAGCTTTAAACCATGGATAACCTGCCAATAAATACGATTCGCCATCTTTGTTGACGCGAAATTGGTGAGCAGCATTTACTAAACAATGGTAAAAACTATCGCGGTGGTCAATGTGGCTAATCTCCTCCTCCATGAGCGTGTTAATTTGTTCCGCTTCAATAGGAGCAATGCCTGCACTAAATACGATGCTTTCACCTTTTTTGATTGACATTTCAAAGTAGCCTGGTACAAGCAAATCTTCAGTTGCATTGTAACCGCGTTCGCGCTCTTTGGGATAATCCATGCCACGATACCAATCGGGGCAATAGTGCCAATCAGTGGGCTTAGATGTTTGCATGTATAGGTCGGGGTAACCTTGATATAGGCACATGCGAATGCCATTCTCTACTTCATTATAACTGCGGTTAGCTACTCCGTTTTCATGTGTCCATTGCCGAACACTGCGAAAGGCTAAGAATGGACGCAAGCGTAGCTGAGTTTCAGAGTGAGCGTCAAGTAACGTATAACGAACATAAATACGGTGAATAGAGGTGTCAAAACTTAATTCTTTTCGTAATAGGACGCCTCCAACGCGATAGGTCCAAGTGGGCACTTGTTCCCATTCAAAACTTACTATATATTTATGTCCTTTAGGACTATAGTTCTCGCCTTGGTATTTGTGTAATCCCAAATTGAATTCGGCTCCATGCTGTATAACAGTTTCGTCAAGTGACGAGAGTAACACATGATTCTCGTCATCTAGTTCAGGAACGGGGATAACGAGTAAGCCATCATATTTTCTGATGTTACAACCAACCAAAGTCGTTGAGCAATAAGCACCAGACCTATTGGTAATGAGCATCTCTTTGTAAAGAGACTCTTGCAAGTTGGTCATTTGCGCTTTATCGAATCTTAGATAGCACATGGCGATTGATGTGATTTTAAGGTTTAGAAATCTATTATCTGTTTCGCTCGTTAGGGCTATTTGCTATTTGTAAACAATTATCTGTCACTTTGCAACATAGCTTTAAGCTATACAGGGTTGATTTGTCATGCCGATTTTTCATTCGGCAATCAAAAGTAGAAAAAAAAAATTGAGTCAGAAAGCTTTTTCGTAAAAAAATGCGTTTCTTCATGTTTTTGTAGCAAGAGTTTACAATTTAGCCTATAGCGTTTGGCTATTTTTAATAAAAACACTAATTTTGCTCCATATAGGGGCTTGGCGCATACATGGTGTAGCCCTTCTTTATTTATAATGTGCATGCGTTATGTGTGGATGATGCTGATAGGCTTACATGTAGTGTGTACATTGCTAAACTTTGATTTCTAATCTATTTATAACATAAAATTGTTGGCGGTGTAAAAGATGGCATTACAATCTTAAAAAAAATAACTGCCTGATTCATTAGGTGCCATGACAAAAGTTGAAAGATTTGATAAACGTAAAGTCGCCCAGTCGTTGAGCGACATATGGGATGTGTTGACTGACGAGGAGCGCAATTATCTGTGTGATAACGTCAGAGTTGAACGTTTTAAGAAGAATGAGGTCATTTATCATGAAGGTGACCAACCTGATAATTTGCTTTGCTTATTATCGGGTAAAGTAAAGATTTATCGTGAGGGCTTAGGTGGGCGCTGCCTGACTAATAGAGTTCTGCGTTCTGTGCAATATTTTGGGTATAGGGCTTCAATGGCTGGTGAGACTTATGTAACTAGCGCATCGGCCTTTGATGAGAGTACGATAGTGGTTGTGCCTATGCGTGCTATGTATCATTTAATGCAACAGAACACAGGGTTGTGTCATTTTTTTATGCATGCATTAGCTACCGATTTGGGCAAAGCTGATCAACGCATCGTGAGCATTACGCAAAAACACATCCGTGGTCGCTTAGCTGAAACACTGCTTGACTTGTTAGACGTTTATGGTTATGATCAAGATGGCAAAACACTTGATTTGCACATAACACGTGAGGATATGGCTAATTTGTCGAATATGACAACAAGTAATGCTATTCGCACACTATCAACCTTTGCTACTGAAGGTTTGGTTGAGGTGCATGGACGATACATTAAGTTGTTGGATGTTGAGGCTTTGCAGCAAATATCTGATAATGGGTAATTGTTATAAAGGCGAAGAACTATGTTTTAGTGGTGCTTTGTAAATAGTACTTTCGTATAGTTTTGATGTATAAGTGAGCGTAAGTTGATGCTCATACTTATAATATATAGCTATGGGGTTGGCTTGTTAAGATAGTTTGCGTAATTATTTCATTTAAATCGTATTGAAAGATAAATGAGCTAAGTTTTTTATTGGGCCATATTCAAAATCGTCTTTTTAATGATTTACCTTCAATAGCGACAAAATGCAATGTTAACCGACTAAATAAAATAGTATGAGAAAGTATATAATTAGCAGTTTACTCTTGGGAGTACCAATAGGAGTTTGGGCACAAGATGTGACAAAAAATGACGGCACAAATGTTCAATTAAACGAAGCGATTGTTGAGGGGGCGAGTGTCATTCGCCATAATGGTTTTGACACGTACTTTCCTTCGGATGCACAACGCACACATTCGTCAAATGCGCTTGATCTATTATCAATGGTGGCTTTGCCTGGTATTCACGTTGACCAAGTGCAGAAGAGCATTATCAGTAGTACGGGAGCAAGTGGTGTCGTGGTAAAGATAAACAATGTAGAAGCTACACTCGAACAACTGCAGAGCATTCACCCTTACTTGGTTACAAAAATTGAATATAGCACAAAGCCTGGCATGAAGTATAGTACAGGAACTGGGGCTGTTATTAATATTAAAACCAAGCGCGATGATTATGGCTTTGCTGTGGGACTGAATGCGATGAATGCCGTTTCTGATAATTATAACGACGACAGCGTATGGGCTAAGGTATGGAACAAGAAGTCTGAATTTGGATTGCAATACAACTTCAAACTTAATAACATTAAGAAGGCTTACAATAAGAGCAACGACACTTTTCACTTTGCTGACGGAACGATAAAGCAATATACCAAAGACGGAAAATTTAAAGGTGGCAATTTTAGAGATGACGCTTTATTATTGAGCTATAACTACACGTTGGAGAACAAGCGCGTGTTTGACGTGAAGGCTTCGTTTGACTACAATCGCTTTCCCGATCGCTATTTAAATCAACATGTAACGGGGGCTGAAGATTACACCTTACGCACCAATACGCAAAGTGACGAAAAGGTGTATTTGCTAAAGACGTATTATCAAGAGCAACTGAACGCTAAAAGCACGTTAGAGGCAAATGTGGGCTTTGCTTACTTAGACAATGCGTATGACAGAGGTTTCGCCTCGCCTTGGAGTAATTATGCCTACAAGGTGAATGGCAATAAGTATGCCACCTACGCTAAGTTGGACTTTGTACATCAACTTTCGTCGAAGAGTCAACTATCGTTTGGCTACCAACAAAACTATGACTATACACGTAATAAGTACGTAGGTACGAACAATCAAGCGGCTAAGATTAATGACGATACGGAATACTTGTATGCTGAATATGCATTATTCTTGCCTAAATTTTACCTATCGGTGGGAGTTGGTGAGAATAGAATACGAATGGCGCAGATGGGGAACGACAATGTGTTTTGGGCTTTCCGTCCTCAAGCGCTCTTGCAATATAACTTGAATAAAGAATGGAGCTTGATGTATCGTTATAGCCGTAACGCGACGACACCTACGCTGGCCGACTTGACAGAATATAGCCGACAGGACGACGTATTACAGTGGACGATTGGTAATGCAGCGCTGCGCCCTTATAATACCGACACGCACATGTTGGTGGCTGAATTTCAGAAAAAGAGCACTACACTTCGTATTTATGCCCTTTACGAATATGCTTATAATGGTATCGGGCAGATGATTTTTGAAGACGGGGTAAATTTGTTCATCAAAACGTGAATAACGTGCGAAATCGCCACTTTGAATCAGCTGTGTATTGGGGGCAGTCATTCTTCAATCGTGCTCTGACTTTTTACGTTGAACCTAAGTGGCAGTACGACGATGCAAGAGGCATGAATAAACATACGAACGCTCAGCTGAGTTTACAAGCTGGCTTAAATGCTTTTTACAAAAATTGGAGTCTTAATGGGTATTACCGCACGGCAACGGAGGCATTGTCGGGCGATATGTTAACGCACAACTGCTCAACATCGGACGTTAACGTTGGCTATCGCTACCGCGCCTTGCAACTGAAACTTGGCTTACGAAATGCGTTTAGAAGTAAAGGTAAAAGTGGCGAAACGAGGTTGATGACAGATAAGTTGATTAGCAGCTTATCAAGCGGCAATCGTGCTTTTGGCAACATGGTGTACATTTCGTTATCGTGGAGCCTGATGAGAGGTAAAATGATAAAGACAGCTCAGGCTAAAGATACACCTGTAAATACGGATGCGGGTATTGTTAAATAAGGCCTATCACCCTCCCTAAAACTTTTACTACCTCGAGTTTTCTATTGGGATTCTGATAGATACGCAGCAAGTAAAGATAATTTCTAATTTCGATTATTGGTGTCCGACGCGCGCCACGAATGCAAGCTAACCTGGGGGGACGTGTCGCCCCCAGGTTAGGATGTTCTATGCTCATGTACAATTGAGTACTATGCTCATGTACAGTTGAGTATGGAGATTTTCTACGGCACAACTTCTACAAAGAACACACTTTGGGGACTGACGGATATTTTGTATCTTCAATTGGGAATGTCAGTCAAGAGACCATCAAAAAAATATTTTGAAAACCAAGGGTAGCTGCGCTACCCTGCATTTTTCATCCCCTAAGCTAAAGACTTAGGGGGGCAAATACGCTTTCTATAAACCAAGTGATGCATAAAGCAAAAAAAGAGAACTAAGTAAAAACTTAATTCTCTTTTCTATGAGGTACCCAGCAGATTCGAACTGCTGTACACGGTTTTGCAGACCGCTACCTAGCCACTCGGTCAGGGTACCAAACGTTGAATGTTGCGGTGTGTACGGGACTCGAACCCGTGACCCCATGCGTGACAGGCATGTATTCTAACCAGCTGAACTAACACACCATTCATTTTATTTGGTTTTGCTATCGTTTGTTTCAGTGTTGTTTGTTTCCCGATTGCGAGTGCAAAGGTACGACTTTTTTGTGAAGTACCAAACTTTTCCTAAGTTTTTTTCAAAAAATCTTCAGAAAAAGTGCAATTTCCTCATATTTTCCCTCTCGAAAGCTCCAATCGGGCAGTTTTGCTACTACTTTATAGCCATTGTTTTGAAACAGATAAAAGGAGGGGAGATTGTGTGGTGAAACGTAGGCGTAGAGTGAGTGAATGCGTAATCGCTCGGTGGCGTAGTGTTCCATCAGTTGCAATGCTCTTTGTCCGTAGCCTTGACCTTGGTAGGCACGGAGTAGGGTGATGCCCACTTCGGCTCTGGCATTGAGTGAGGAGTAATTAGTGAGGTCAATGAGTCCGATAGGTTGTGATGAAGTGTGAGCCTTGGGTGAAATTGTGCTATCTGACTGAGGACTGTTTGCTATATCAATTACGAGTCGCAATTGTCCGCATTCATATATGTTGTCCGATGATGCTATATAATTTTTAAGAGCAAAGCGCGAGTAGGGTCCATCGGTGTTTGAAGTGTTCCATAAGCGTTCATCGTTTTCAATGGTGTAGAGTAACTCCAGGTCTTCAGGTTCAAGGGGGCGTAGGTGCATATATATTATAGGTGTTGAGAGAAAAAGGCTACGTGTTAGTTTATCTCATCATGTTTGGGCCAGCAAAACACGAAACCAGTTAGGGTGATAAGAAGACAGAACAAGGCGCTACGGCTATTAACCACCCCGTAGTAGGTAATGAGGTTAACAAGTATGGCCAATGCTAAAATGCTTGTGCGTAGCATGTTCCATTGTTGTAGGTGTTGTGGGTGCTTGTTAAGTTTGCTACGTATGCCCTTGAAAGCAAATAAGCGTAAACTGCCCCATGTGCAGGCTAATGTGAGCACAATGCAGAGCATATTAAGTGCATAAGCTGTTTGCGCATTGGCTTTAACGTAGCCAATGGGCAAAATGTTGCATTCACATAATAGGGCAAAAATGGCAATGGCGCACCATACACTTAGGTAGATGGTACGGGCAAAGATGAGATTTTGTGGTTGTTGGGTTGATTCGTTGTTCATAATAAGGGGCTATTTGAGTGGTGTACGTCCTAATATTGATCGGCCAAGTGTTACTTCATCTGTGTATTCTAAGTCATCACCTATGCTGACACCTCGTGCCAAAACAGATAGCTTGATGCCAGTGTCGGCCAATTTGCGTGAGATGTAAAAGTTGGTGGTGTCGCCTTCCATGGTGGGGTTTAGGGCTAAGATGATTTCGTTGATGTTGCCAGTTTGTACTCGTGCAAAGAGTGACTCTAACTCTAAATCGGAAGGCCCAATTCCATCCATGGGCGAAATAACACCTCCTAACACATGATATAGGCCGTGAAATTGTCCTGTGTTTTCAATTGACATGACGCTATGTATGTTTTCAACTACGCATATGGTTGATTTATCACGTTGTGGGTTAGCACAGATGTCGCATACTTCGGTGTCGGATATGTTGTGACACACTTTGCAATGTTTTACGTCATCGCGTAGGTGGGTTAAACTGTCGCTAAAGCTATGCACCGTGTCTTTGCTTTGTGATAGTAGGTAAAGTGCAAAGCGTAGAGCTGTTTTGCGGCCTACACCAGGTAGGCGGGTGAGCTCTTGTACGGCATGCTCTAATAGTTTTGAAGGGTATTGTTCGTTAATCATTATGGTGCAAAGGTAATAAATATGTAGGTGTTCAGACTCTTTTTTTATGATGAAAGTTTATGGTCATGAATCATCCTATAGGCTTTTTAATGCTATTTTGCAGCCAAAGTTGAACACATGGTCGTGTGACATGCCTGTAAAGACACCAATGTCCATTAAGTGGGTGCTGAACCCATATCCCGCTTCAGCATAAAAACCTAAAGCATGAACAGAAAGCATGTTGAAGTAAATGCGTTCTGTTTGTACAATGCGCGATATGAAAGGTATGCGTGAAAGTGCTAACATGGGACTTTCGTAAGTAGAGGTGCAACGTACGTAGTAACGTGACTCATTGTACCAACGGGCACTAAGTAGTTGAAATTCGCCTGTTAGCTCGTCAGTCCATCCTTGTGGAACGTAGTTAAAACGTAAGAAGTCGTAGTCAATAAAGCAATTGTTGCCACGTTGCGTGTAACATCCTATGCCTGCTCTGAAATAGAGAGTGCGAAGTGCATAAAGTGGTAGGCGATAGCGCACATCACCCTCAATGCGTTCGTAGTAGGTGGCGTTTCTGTTAAGTCCGAAACCTCGTTCATATTGGGCTATGAATGTGGGGTAATGTGAATAGAGTGGAATGCAGCGATTATTGTTGCGATAGTAATATTGTGCAGGTGTCCATTCAATCTGTATGCTTGGTGCTAACGAACTTAGGTGATGTGATAGCCCCATGGTAGCAGTAATGTTGTTCCAGTCAACTAAAACACGGTGGTGATAGCGTGATCCCAAAGTAATGTTAAGTCCGGGAAGGGGCGAAAAGGTAAAGTTGCACAAGGCATAATTGTCGCGGTAATCATTAAATCCATAATGGTTGATGATGTTGTTAATCGAGTCAAAGTTTTCCATTCCTTTGAGTCGTTGTCGTAGCTCTTCAGCTTGCTTGTTATTATAGCTGCGTGCACCTCCCCCCACCTCAAAAGTGAGCAAAGCATTCTTTTTAGGCCAAAAACGTAGGTTTAAAGGCACTTGCCAGTAAACTTGCTTTTGCTTAAAACTGTAGCCTACAACTGGACTAAACTGAATGACATCATCGCTGATGTTGGGATTCTTGTTAAGGGTAAATTTTATGCGTGTTCGCAAAGAAAGTCCTTTTGCTCCGCTCCATTGTAGCATAGATGGGGTGATAATTGCAGGCAGTTTAAGTTGGGCATAGCCATCGTTGCTCAGATTAAGTGCGTGTGATGATAAGAGTATGTTTTGGGTGTGTTTACCGAGCGTGTTATGTTGGTGTGCTACCTTAGGGGCTGCTAACGTAGGGTCATTAGGTAGGTTGAAGGTAGAGTCGTTCTCATTTGGTGCGTTATGTTGCTTAAATTGCTGTTTTTCACTTTCGCGCAAGGCCATGGGACGGATGGCATCGAAGTAAGAGGCCGAAGTAATCATTTGGGTGGTGTCAATACGCAACCAACATTGCTGTGTTAGGTCATATTTATCGCGGTGCTTTGTGTGATGCGGTAATGGACAACTGAAAGAGTAGTGGGCAAAAAGGTCAGTTGTCTCGAGCACTTTGTTGCCTAATAATTTAAAGTTTGACACGATGCGCATGCGCTGTGGAGTTAGTTGTTCAAGTCCATTGCGCCCCATGCGTGCATTTACAGTTATGTGTTGTAATTGTATATTAAATTGTAGTATGAAATGTGTGATAGCTCCTGTTTTTATGTCAACATCGGCATAACCTTTGGCTAATTGGTCATTGCTAAAGCGAGGCTGAATGTGCATACGTACGGTGGTGGCTGTTGTGCCATTACCTAAATGTGTGAATACGTAACTATAGTGATAAAAACGGCTGTTGCGACGATTAAAAGGATTGAGCAATTGGTCAATAAATAGTTTCGCGTCATAAATTTGAAAATTAAATCGACTATATGACGTGAATCGTTCAGGTTGCAGATAGCGATTGGTGGAGTGATAGGCTATGACTTTGCAGTCAATTTCACCAGGTGGCCGCATTTGCAGCATGAGTTGCGCTTCTGTTACATATTCGTTCCGTCCGCGTTCTAATCGTGGCATGTTGGGCAAATATCGAACAATGGGGCCACAGCGTTGTGTAAACATGTTGTGACGCAAGTAGAGTGTTACCATGCTTTCGCTTAAGCGTGGTGTGCCTTCCTTTTGTGCTTTGATAAATTGGTTGATGCTATCAGCAAATGCAAATACACGATTTTCAATGTGTTGTACTTGTGCTTGCATGTATATGCCCCCATACAATATAGCGACAAGTAGTAATGCTACTCGTCGTAGTAGTGTGTGTGTCTGGGTGTGCGGAAGGTACATAGAAACTTTTTGTTGGCGTTGAAATAAGGTGAATTGCGGGTTTGATTCTTTTGATTGTGATGGGTACGGCAGAGGGTAAATAAGTAAGTGCTCAAATTATATTAAAAGTGTTTTGATGAGTCTATCTGTATATATATATAGAAGTCGTCTAAACTTTTCTGACGAAGATTATATTTAAAGTTTTATCTCTTCTACATTATTTACCTTCTTTTTGGGGCTTTTTTAGGACTATCATCGGTTGTGTAGCTCGCTACATTTCTTATTTAAGTCCTATAAATCTCCTCAAAGATAGTGCAAACCGAGAGCAGAGATGCAAGCTTGATTGCAATCTTTGCCAAGGTGCCGCCTATCTTATAAAAAGATAAAGGCAAAACTTGAATTCCATAAAAGTTTAGACAACTTCATACACATTCAACATAAAAAGAACTTTATACACCTACATTAATAATGTAAGGAGAATACATTCTATCACGTTGTCAGCAAAATTGAATGAGGCTATTAGCTGCGGCTAACAGCTTTGACTCCCCTCACGGTACGCAGCTTTTTGATGAGTCCCGTAAGGCGTTGCGTGTCGTCAACCAAAATGGTGAGTATGCCTGAGAATAAACCATCGTTAGAGTCAATGTTGATGCTACGCAGCATGATGTGTTCCTCTTTTGATATGATGGAGGTTATGTTGTTAACAATGCCCAAGTCATCTTGCCCAACAACGTGTAGCGTGATGGGGTATGAACCTTGTCCTTTTCCAGCCCAGCGGGCTTTCACTATGCGATAGCCAAAACGTTGACGTAGTGCTGGAGCATTAGGGCAGCTTGTGCGATGAATTTTAATGCCACCATTAACAGTCACAAAACCGAATATATCATCGCCATAAACGGGACTGCAGCAACGTGCCAGTTGGTAGTCAAGGCCTTTAAGATCACGACCAATAACTAATTCGTCTTGCTCACCTTTGGCTTTTACTCCAATTTCGCTCTCCATGCTGAACTCTTCAGCTGAGCGTGTGGCTGCACGCTCGGCAATGCCTTGCTCGCGTTTGCCTAATTCAACATAGGTGTCAAGTGCATGGTTAATGTCGACCTTGTCGTTGGCCAAAGCTTTGAAAAAGTCAAAACTTTCTTTGTAACCTAATTTTTTGATAAGTTGATTAACCAATGCTTCATCCCAATCTATCTTTCGGTTACGCATTTTGCGCTCAAGCGTCTCCTTGCCAAGCGCTGTTTCGCCTGCGGTTAGTTCGCGTACGGCAGCTCTGATTTTTGAACGTGCATGGTTGCTCTGTGCTATTGATAACCATTCAGACTTTGGTTTTTGGGTAGTAGAGGTGAGTATTTCAACCGTTTGTCCGCTTTCAAGAGGCTGACGTATTGGATAGTTCTTCCCGTCAATTCTTCCGCCTACACATCGGTTACCTACGCCTGTGTGTATGGTGTAGGCAAAGTCAAGTACGGTAGAGTGGGGCGGTAAACGATAAAGGTCACCTTTAGGTGAGAATACGTACACATCTTGTTCCTTTAAGTCAGATGAAAGACTTTGTGTGAGTAAGCCCTCATTGCCTGTTTCAAGCGCTGAGCGAATGTCGGCTAACCATGAGTCAACGCCACCACTACTGCTCTTAACACCTTTATAACGCCAGTGGGCAGCTAAGCCATGTTCAGCAATCTCGTCCATACGCTCTGTGCGTATCTGCACTTCTACCCATTTATCTTCGGGCCCCTTCACCGTGATGTGCAGACTTTCGTAGCCATTACTCTTGGGCACAGTAAGCCAGTCGCGTAAGCGCTTTAAGTTGCTCTCATACTTGTTAGTAATGAGCGAAAAAACCTTCCAACATTGCTCTTTCTCTTTAGCCAATGGGGCATCTAAAATAATGCGTATGGCAAATAGGTCGTACACACCATTGAACCCACATTGCTGTTTCTTCATTTTTTGCCAAATAGAGTGAATACTCTTGGTGCGGCCTTTCATGTGGTAGTGCAAGCCTTCGCTGTCAAGCATTTGGCGTATTGGGGCAATGAAACGTTCTATGTAGGCATCGCGTGCACGCTTTGTAGCATTCAAATTCTCCTTAATCATGTAGTAGGCATCATGCTCCAAATATTTGAGGCTGAGGTCTTCGAGTTCACTTTTCAACTTGTAAAGTCCCAACTTGTGTGCTAAAGGCGCATATAAGTAAGCGGCTTCTGTACTTACTCGTCGTTGAGCTTTAATGTTCTCAACGTCTTTTATGTGGCGCATGACGTTTACGCTGTCGGCTATGAGCATAAGTATGATGCGCATGTCTCCTGCTTGCGCAATGAGTAGGTTGCGAAAGTTGTCGGTGCGCATAGCCTCAGTTTTTACCTCAATGCTTTCAACGCGTATAAAGCCGCGTAAGGTGTTGGCTATGTCTTTGCCAAAAAAACGTTCTATTACGTCGCATTGTTCAGCTGTGCGTACCACCGAACGTAACATGTAGGCTGTTAATGCGTGTCCGCGTAATCCTATTTCGTCAACAGCCAAGCGTATGGCCTCGGCCGCTAAAACGATGCGGTTGAGTCCAAATTCGTCACGTATGAGGCTTTCGTTTGTGGCAATGGTACTATTGATGTAATCGGCTAATTGATGCACCTCGTCATGGTTGGGGCGTACGTGCTCGTTGTGATAAATGCCCAACAAAGCTTTTACAAAGTTGTTGCGTTCAGCAAAATCTCTTTTCATATCGCTCATAGTCATTTAAGTGTGCGTAAGTAGGTTTTCAAAATAATTTTGTACGCCTACTTAGTAATGGGTAAAAAATAACTTGCTCAATTTGTAGAGTCAACCCGTTGGCAGATTTCTTGGTGAACGGGTTAATAAGTTGACAAGTTAAGAAGTAAGTATGCTATACACCACTTATTATGTTAAAGTCAGGATGGTAAGAAGTTGAAAAACTTGACAAACTTACCTGTTAACCCGTTAATCTGTCAACTCTTTAACTAATTCCGCCAACGCGTAGAGTTAATAGTAGGGGATAATTGAGCATGTTCTTTTAGCTGTTTTTGAAACCTTCGCTCAGTCTCATAGCTCGCTATACTCTTTTGCTTAGGCTCCCCAAACGACTAAAAATATATGCAAAAATTGCTCAACTTATTCTTTTACCATTACTTAATTTTTTTTGCAATATGTAGACTTGGTATGTGAGTGTCTTGACAGAGTCAGACAATGTCTCGTTTTATTTACCAATATTCTACATCGTTACGTTTTAAGCCTATGTTTAGGTAGGGGAAAATGTGCTAAATTTTAAAGATGTGTTGCGTTAAAAGCGTGCTGTTACTTGCACGTCAACTGTGTTGTAGCGCGAGTCCTTGCGCTTGTTCGGGTCGGTAACGTGGCGTGCTGTGCGGTCGTCGGTAAAGGTGTAGTTGAGTTGAAATATCAAGTTCTTACCTAAGGTGTAATTGCCCGAAATTCCATAATTGGTGCAGAGTGAGTTCCATGAGTGCTTGTCGTTGCGGTAGCAGTCATAGCGCCCATACACTTTCAATCCCTTGGCAATGGGTGCTCCTATGGTGGCATACCATGCGTCAGAATGGTCAGGAGCTGAAGCATCAGTAACGACGCCGCCTGTTGAACTCATGTATTCACCACGAACGGTCCAATTGCTTTCATATTTTAAGCCTGCTCCCCAACGTACACGTTTTACGCTTTTAAGAGTGCCTTCAGAACCAGTAAACTTTTCGTTAGTGTATTTACCATTCCATCCAAAACCTCCGATGCATAGGTTCTTGACAGGCGAAATCCACATGCCACCAATCAAATCTTTGTGGTGGTCTTTATCGGCATGGTTAATTCCTTGTCCGTTGAAAAGGCCCACTTGGTAATGAAGCCATTTGTGTCCATCGGCTGCAGGTAAAACGTCGCCTTGTAGTTGAAAACCTAAGTCGCGTCCAGAACTTTTGTTAAAGCTGCCTTCTCCATTTCGGTCGTTAATGGAGGCTAACTTCATGGTGGCTTGTGAGTAGGAACCCATGCCAATGGCTAAAGGACTCATAGGGTTCTCAAAACCGAAAGAACGTTTGAATTGTCCTAATTTGATGCGTAGAAAGTCAAATTTTTGCCATTCAATGAAGGCGTCAAGTACACGTGGTCCTTTGTTTTCGCCAGGAGCACCATTTACTTCAAACTGCATTTTGTAGTAGAAGTCTCGGTAAACGTGTCCGTCGGCATAAATACGAATAAAGCGCAAATCAAAACCTCCATTGGTAGCTTCTCCCTTGCGGTCGTTAATGCTATATTTGCCCATAATGTAGCCACCGAACTTTATGCTCGGTTGCATTTGTTGCATCATTTTCGATGTGGCTTTTTTAGCCGTGATGGTATATCCCTCTGTTTCATAGTCTAAGTCGTTGAAGGCTTTTTCATGACTATCAGCCCATGAACATATAGGGATGAGTGCTAATATTGGTAAAAGTAATGCTGTTTTCATATGGTTGTTTTTTTCTTGAAATAAGATAGACTACAATTGAGCAATTTATCTTTCTCTACAAAAGTAGATATAATATGTTGAAGCACCAAGGAAATTGCGAATTTACTCCTAATGATGTGGACTTGTAGTGTCCATGTTGAGGAATGGCATGTAAAAATGCAGAATTGGTCCAAGCTTTTATGAAATTCAATATTTGATTGAAGATGGGCTACACATCGGCAAATATTGTAAGCAAGTTTGCATCTTTGTCGATATTTGCACTATCTTCTTATAGAAAAACGGCTAATTGGGAAGTTAAAGATTGAATTTAGAAAAAATAAAAGTATTGAATATTACTTCGTCAAGAAAGTTTATACCAATTCATAATGTGCAGATGAATATGCTCTTCTATATTTATCCATTGGCGGATTTCTTGGTGAACGGGTTAACAAGTTGACAGTTAACAAGTTAACGGGTAAGTAAGCGATACACCACTTATTATGTTAAAGGTAGAATGATAAGAAGTTAAAAAACTAGACAAACTTACCTGTCAACCTGTTAACCTAGTTAACCTGTTTACTAATTCCGTCAACACGTATGCATTTGTGCAAAAGTACAAGTCAAAATTTTTTTATCTGCACAAAATGATGCCCCTATTTAGTAGCTTTAATGACCTATGAAATAAGGTTTAAAAATAGGGTAATACATCCAGTGTTGATAATGTCTACAAACATAGCACCCACAATGGGCACAATGAGAAATGGCTTGATGGTGTAATGATACTTATAGCAAACGGCACTCATATTGGCCATCGCATTGGGAGTAGCCCCCAGTCCAAATCCGCATACGCCCGCTACTAATACGGCTGCGTCGTAGTCGTTGCCTAAAAGTTTGAACGCAACGAACCATGCCATTAGAGACATAATAATAACTTGTGCAGCTAAAATAAGAAGAAGTGGACCCGCTAATTGTTCTAATTCCCATAGCTTGAGTGATATCATGGCCATGCCTAAAAACATAGATAAGCAAATGTTGCCCACACTTACAATTTTATCCATCTCAAGTTTGTCGCCCATGTGTAGCCATTCAGCACCACAGCGCACCAATGCTGCTATAATGAGTGCACCGAAATAGGTGGGGAATGTTATGCCTGTGAGAGATAATAGTTTACTGGCTACTGTGCCTAATGCCATGACGATGAGTAGTGAGTAGGTGGCCTTAGCATATTGCTGAAATTCATGCTCGTTGTCGCTGATGTGTTGTTGATGTCCAGCTGGAGTTGATTCTTCGCTTTCAATACCCGCCATGGCAGGGTCTATTACATAATTCTTAGGCTCGAGATGTTCTTGTGTTAGCTTCGTACGAATAATGCGTTCAGCAATAGGCCCTCCAATAACCGAACCTGCTATCAGTCCAAAGGTGGCTGCTGCCATTGATATGGTTAATGCTCCGTTTAGTCCCATTTGTTCTAACGTAGAGCTAAATCCGCCTGCGGTGCCATGTCCTCCAGCCATCGAAATAGAACCTGTGGCCATGCCTATAAGGGGGTTAATGTGTAATATATGGGTGAGTGCTATGGGAATAGCATTTTGTAACACAATGATGAGCACTAATAAAAGGAGTAATTTGGCCAATGTACTACCTCCTTGACGCACAGCTTTGGGATTAGACTGAAAACCAACAGAGGTGAAAAAAGCTAACATAAAGGCGTCTTTTAATGTGCCATCAAATGACACTTCAATGTCACAAAATTTGTAGATGCCTAAAGTGATGAGCGAAAAAATAATACCGCCTGACACGGGTGAAGGAATGCAAAATTTTTGAAGCCAACTTATTTTGCGTGTCATGAACATACCTAATAATAAGGCTACTGCTCCAATACCTGCGCTTTGCAACATGTCGAGGGGGATAGTATGAGTCATTTGTCTGTTAGTTTTGTATGCTAATTTAAGACTGATTTACTTAAAGACTTTGTCGAAATAATCATCACAATAGTTTGATAATAAGCAAATATGCGTATTCGCCAATTTGCAATATAATTAAGTTATTTGTCAATAAGCAAATTAGGCTAAAATAGCCTTTGTGTTATGCATGTGGCGCAGTAGGTTTCAAAATGCTACGTCTTTCTGCCTTATTTTCTGCAAAAGTATAGAAAATATTATATTTTGCAAATTGTTTGATGTTTTTAATGTGATATGCTGCTAATATGCTAATTGGCGACTTGCTTGTGTTCGCTGTGAGGCTAATATGTAGGTGTTCAAAATTATTTTATATAATCGGTAAATATTATTCTCACAATGAAAACACATTATCGGGCGCAGATGTTTCCTTCGTTTTCAATCACATGGACCGCTATATCCCCTTTCGGTTCTTTCGTTGTCTGGGAGCAAAAATATTCGAAGGAAGAAAACATCTGCATCCCGATAATGCGCTTTCAATGTAAAAAATAATTTTGAATACCTATTTAGTATTATAGCTTGTAAACCTGTAAGTAAGTTTACCTGTTGATCAAGAAAATTGCCAATGGGGTGTTATATGTAACACAAGAGTGGCCTACTATAAGAATGTGAATGATATGTTTTGCGCGAATAAAAAAAATGAGTATCTTTGCCTACGTTCAATAAATAAAAATATGACAAGAGGTATGAATAAATATATGAAGCAGGCGTTATTAGCTCTTATCGTAGCGTTTTCGGCTGTAGCACAATTACATGCTGGTAATGAAAAGCAGACTACGATGTATGCTTTTGCTTATGGTATATGTTTTAATGATTCAGTAGCTTATCTTTCGTCTGTGGCTCGCTTGAATCAGGTGTCTGTAGATGGTAAAACAAAGTTTTTGAATAATAGATCGATTTATGTGTCTGCTTTTAAACGCTATTTGGAGGAAAAGTATAGTAAAACCTATACTTGTGCCTTGTTTTTCAGTACAAAACGTGATAAACTTGAAAAGAAATATTTGAAGGTTAAGCGTATTGCGCAAAAAGAAAAAACAACTCGATTGATGGAAGTGCCTATTACAGATTTTGATTTATCGACTACTGTAATATTGGATGAAAACGTGCAAAATGAAAGCGAACAAAAATAGCGAGAATCGGATGGATACGTTGTTCTTTAAGGTGGCTGGCTTGCATTTCGCCATAACATCTCATGATGCGTCTGAATTAAAACGATTGCTGCCCTCATATGCCCCATTTTATGTGGGAAGAAATGTTGAAGGTGAAAAAATAGCATTACATGTTACTATTACTCCTAATGGTGTGAGTCCTGATCCTATAGGTGAGGAGATGGGGCAATTTGATTGTGGGGGTACAAATCATGGTGTCTATCGTTTGCAGGAGGGCGGGTATAAAATTGTCATCAGCTCTGTTGATGGGCATCTGTCAAGTGCAATGTTGACCAATGCAGATTTTAGCGAGTGTAGTGTTTCACTTTATGGTGATTATGCTGACCAAAGTTTTGGATTGGGTAATGCCATGATGATAGCTTTTGCTTTTGCCGCGGCCTATTATGGTGTGGTGTTGATGCATGCTTCGGTGACCATGAATAGTGGTTTTGGCTATTTGTTCCTCGGTAAGAGCGGAACAGGTAAAAGCACGCACTCTATGCTCTGGCGTAAATATATTGAAGGTTCGGATTTGCTGAATGACGATAATCCAGCCGTGCGTGTAAGCTCAAGTGGTGAGGTAATAGTGTATGGCACTCCTTGGAGTGGTAAAACACCTTGCTATCGTAATATGCAAGTGCCCGTGGGGTCATTCCTCCGCTTAGAGCAAAATCCTGAAAATGTGATAAGTAAGCAGTCAGTACTCGAAACATTTGCTTCTGTACTCTCTTCATGTTCAACAATGGTGTGGGATAAGCCATCGTATAATTATATTACGCAGACAGTGTCGCACATAGCTTCACATGTGCACTCTTATTATTTAAAGTGTCGAGCAGATGAAGAGGCTGCTTTGTTGAGTTATCAAAACATAACAAAGGCGCATTAAGTTTAATGATATGATGGAAAAAAGTAGGGTGGTAGAAGTGCCGAATGAAGTGCTTATAGGCGAAATTAAACGTTCCTTACAGCAAGGCCATACGGCAACATTTCGCGTAAAAGGAAATAGTATGCGCCCCTTCCTTGAAAATTTGCGAGATATAGCAAAGGTAGAGGCCGTTGTTCCTGAATCTATTTCAGAGGGTGACGTTGTGCTTGCTGAAATAGCTCCACAACTTTATGTGTTGCATCGTGTAATAGATCGTACCGACAATCAACTCACTCTTAAGGGTGATGGTAATGTGGTAGGAGTAGAACATTGCCTTGATACCGATGTGATAGCGTTGGCAACAGCTTTTTATCGTAAGGGGCGTAAAAAACCTGATCAGGTGACGAGTTTAAAATGGCGTATCTATTCATCTATTTGGTTAACGTTGACTCCTTTACGTCGCATATTATTGGCTATATATAGACGACAGCCTTTTAGATTGTGACTCCTCTTAGTCTCTTAAAAATAAATGCGCAGGCGCTATGTGAAAGCAATGCTTGTTGTGTTCTACACAGAAGGATGTGATTGTAGAATGGGCGCAGGGTGTTCTATATTATTAACTTGAACAGGTTTAGCTGTTGTCACGAGACCAGATTGTTGAAATACAACTGGGTGTGAGTGAGAATAATAAAAGTTGTCAAGCTGAATCAAGAAGGATACTCATCAATAAAAAACTAACTTATAGAACACCTTATAGATGTTATATGTTGTCATCATGCTGTCCTGTTGTGCATTAATTTTTGAGTATCTCTCAATTATGTCTATTCTTTTTAATAGTTAATATACATATGAAATTTAAACCCGGATTTGAATTGCGTGATATTTGCGGCGAGAAGGTCGTAATAGCAACAGGTATTGAAAATATAGACTTTAATCAGATGATAGCTCTCAATGAGAGTGCTGCCTATTTGTGGCAACAAGTAGCTGATAAAGAATTTAATGCCGACACTCTAACTCAATTGCTCTGTCAGGAATATGAGGTAGATGAAGCTACAGCTCAGACTGATGCTGAAAACCTCATAAGTGAGTGGACAAAGCAGGGCTTGATTTAACTTGCAAAATAAAGTATCTTATTTTTGTTCTCTTGAGAATGAATAAGCAAAATACCTTTAACTCAATATAAAAACAAATGAAAGAGTTGTCTCTTAAGTATGGTTGCAACCCCAACCAAAAGCCCGCCCGCATTTACATGGAGGAGGGCGAACTGCCTATTGAAGTGTTAGGTGGACGTCCTGGTTACATTAACTTCCTTGATGCCTTGAATGGTTGGCAGTTGGTGCGCGAGTTGCGTGCTGCAACAGGTTTGCCTGCTGCTGCATCGTTTAAGCATGTGTCACCAGCAGGAGCTGCAGTAGGCATTCCGATGAGTGACACGCTGAAGAAAATTTATTTCGTTGACGATGTAACAGAACCACTCACTCCCATAGCTACAGCTTATGCGCGTGCCCGTGGCGCAGATCGTATGTCATCATATGGTGATTTTATCTCGCTCTCTGACACATGCGACAAAGCTACCGCTCTGCTTATTAAGCGTGAGGTGAGCGATGGTGTGATTGCACCTGATTATACAGAAGAGGCACTTGAAATATTGCGTTCAAAGCGTAAGGGTACTTATGTTATCCTTAAAATGGATGTTAACTATCGTCCTGCTCCTATTGAACACAAGCAAGTGTTTGGCGTTACCTTTGAACAAGGACGTAATGAGGTTGATTTGTCGGGAGATAATCTGTTTGAAAACATTCCCACCGTTAACAAAACCTTTACTGAAGAGGCAAAGCGTGACTTAAAGATTGCGCTTATTACTCTGAAGTATACACAGTCAAATTCAGTATGCTATGTTAAGGATGGTCAGGCCATTGGTATTGGTGCAGGACAGCAAAGCCGTATTCATTGTACACGTTTGGCAGGGAATAAGGCTGATATATGGTGGTTGCGTCAACATCCTAAAGTGATGAATTTGCCATGGGTTGAGAAAATTCGTCGTGCCGATCGTGATAACACAATCGACATTTACATATCAGAAGATCATGACGATGTGTTGGCTGATGGTGTATGGCAGCAATTCTTTACAGAAAAGCCAGAAGTTCTCACTATGGAGGAAAAGAAAGCTTGGATAGCTCAAAACACTCATGTTGCACTTGGCTCAGATGCGTTCTTCCCCTTTGGTGATAATATAGAGCGTGCCCACAAAAGTGGTGTACAGTATGTAGCACAAGCAGGTGGTAGCGTACGCGATGACCATGTAATTGCAACTTGTGATAAATACGGCATGACAATGGCCTTTACAGGCATTCGCTTGTTCCATCATTAATAAGGATTGGGCACTCAAAATTATTTTGCGTGTGAAAGTTCATCATTAGGCACATTTGACTCCGAATGGGGCGCTTTCACATGTAAAATAATTTTGATCATCTTGCTTAAAATGTAAAACCGATGGATGAGCTGATGCAACCATATAATACGTTGCCTGTTCGTTCATCTGTTAAGATGTAATTTACATCAACGAGTTATTAAATATATCATTTAAATGGAAGTAACCCGCAAAGCCTCTGACGACGAAATAACGCAGGCTATGATGTCTGGTATCACTTTTAAGGGAGCCAAACTTAAAAAGGCTACAAATGAAACAAAGGTGAAGACTAAGGCTCGGAAAAAAACCTATATAACAGGTTTGCATGGTTCGGGCTCAGCAAAGAAAAAGGCTGAAATACGACAAAGACGCGCTAATCGACGTAAAAATAAATAACACAGAGGTGCTCCTATTGTCAATCGTTTTATGTAAGTTTGTACCCCAAACAATTGAAAACTGAAAAAGAAATATGTCTTGTATTCTAAATATTGAAACTTCAACCAATGTATGCTCTGTTGCTTTGTCGCAAGACGGAGTATGCTTGCATGAAGAACTTGACCTAAAAGGCCCATCACATGCACAAGTGTTGGCAGGATTTGTAAAGGAAACTGTTTCATTTGCCGATAGTCATGCCATACCTATTGATGCTGTAGCAGTCAGCAAGGGGCCAGGTTCGTATACAGGACTCCGCATAGGTGTGTCTGAGGCTAAAGGTGTGGCATACGGACGTGATGCTCACTTGTTATCTGTTCCTACGCTCAAGTTGCTGACGGTGCCTATCTTGCTCGGACATGATGAGCTGCCAGAGGATGCCTTGCTTTGCCCCATGATTGATGCACGCCGTATGGAGGTGTATTGTGCGCTTTATAATCGTGCTTTGCATGAGGTGTTGCCTACGCAGGCCTTGGTGATTGACGAAACATCGTTTAGGGATCAGCTTGACCAACATCCGATTTACTTCATGGGTAATGGTGCCGACAAGTGTGCCGAGGTGATTAAGCACCCTAATGCTCACTTCATAAAAGGCATTGTGCCTCGTGCTAAGAACATGGTTCCTTTGGCTGAAATGGCTATGGCTCGTGAGGAGTTTGAGGATGTTGCTTACTTTGAACCTTATTACTTAAAAGAGTTCGTGGCTACAAAGAGCAAAAAGTTGCTTTAAGGCAATGGGGTAATTCTTGTAGTGGCGCATTGGCGGAATAAGTAAACAAGTTGACAATTTAATGGGGTAGCGAGCAAGTTTGTCTAGTTCTTAAAAACTTCTTACCATCCTAACTTTAATATAATAAGTAGTGTGTAACATGCTTACTTGTTACCCCATTAACCCAGAAGTCTGCCAATGGGTTGTAGTTGAATTTTATTGGTGAATACTTTGTGTTATGGCAACGAACATTTTGAGTCTTATTTGTCGTGTAATGGAGCTATTCTAACCTCATTCTTTTATAGAGGTAATTTAGCATTCACAAGTTCACCATGATTGGTAAACTAACGTAAGTGTAAAGAAACAGAAATTGAACAGGTCTAAACAAAGGTGAGTCTTTATGTTTTTATAAGATAGGCTATATCTTGGCAAAGCTAACTTATACCTTAACCGATGATAGGTCAAAAAAACGGATCAAAAAGAAAGGTGAAGGTTGAATTTAGAGGAAGTAAATATATTGAATTTTACTTTGTCTGAAAAGTTTAGAAAAGTTCATTAGTTATAGGTGTTGGCTTCGCGTTTTACACTTATAACTAAAAACTTAAGTAGGTAATCAAAATTAGTTGATATGAATGGGTGCAGTATTTCGTTTAGAAACAGAAGGTTGAAAAGGGAGCGTAGCGGGCTACGTGACCGATGGAACCTATGTTTATGGGCGAAAGAATGCGCAAAGGCATATCGACAAAATCTGAACACGATTATATAAATTAATTTTGAATACCTATTTATAATCTCCAATATTTAATGGTAGATAACGACAAATTCCATTTTTCAATGTTGCATCCGCATAAGGGGCAGCCTGTGGAGTACAATTCAACACGTGAAGCCGTCAAATTACCAGAGTATGGACGTTTTGTGCAGAGTATGGTTGAATATGCGCTCACATTAACTGATCGTGCGCAGCGTCAGCAATATGCTGAATCTATTATAGAGGTAATGGCTGGATTGAATCCTAAGTTGAAGGATGTGCCTGGCTTTAGACACAAATTATGGGATCATTTGGCTTATATTGCTGATTACAAGCTTGATATTGATTACCCTTATCCCATAACAGAGCGTAAGGATGGATTAAAGGCTCCGCAAAAACTTTCATATCCTAAGGGAGCCATTCGCTTTCGACATTATGGCCGTTTGATAGAAAAGGCCATAGATGAATTGAAGCAAACTCCTGAAGGGCCACAAAGAGATGAGTTGGTAAGACTCATAGCCAACCGCATGAAGCGTAATTTAGCTGATTGGAAAGGCGATGGTGTGCAAGATTCAAAGGTGGCACGTGATATCGCTTTCTACACCGAAGGAAGTGTGCAGCCCGACTTTTCAAAACCAGGTGAAGAGTTAATGAATATTGGCGAAAATCGTTTTCGCACGCGTAAGAACAAAGGGTTCTTTTAATAAACAGATTATATATCAAGACAATGTCGCCCATTGGGGAAACGAAGATGTCTGTCTTCGTAACATTGTAAAAAAATACGACGGATATGAGTACCTTTGTTATTGAAGGCGGACATCGCCTAAAGGGCGAGATAACACCGCAAGGTGCAAAAAATGAGGCTTTGCAAGTAATTTGCGCCACCTTACTCACAAAAGATGAAGTACGCATTCAAAACATCCCAAACATATTAGATGTTAACAACCTAATAACCTTGCTCGAGAAAATGGGTGTGTCAACGCATTGGAATGGACAAGGTGATTGTAGTTTTTGTGCAGCCAACATCAATCTTGATTATTTGGCTAGTGATGAGTTCTTGGAGCGTTGTTCTCGTTTACGTGGGTCTGTGTTGCTCATTGGCCCGTTAATAGCTCGCTTCGGCATAGCTACAATATCTAAGCCTGGTGGTGATAAAATAGGACGCCGTAGACTTGATACTCATTTCTATGGCTTACAAAAGTTAGGTGCGCGTTTCTTTTTTGATGAAGATGCTGGCACCTACCATATTGAAGCAACCAAGCTCAAGGGCACATATATGTTGCTTGACGAAGCTTCAATCACAGGCACAGCAAACATTATTATGGCTGCTGTGATGGCTAAGGGCACCACTACAATTTATAATGCAGCTTGTGAGCCTTACATTCAGCAATTATGTCATTTGCTGAACCAAATGGGGGCAAGGATTTCAGGAATTGCCTCTAATCTGCTCACAATAGTAGGCGTAACTGAATTGCATGGAGCCAACCATCGTATTTTGCCCGATATGATTGAAATAGGTTCATTCATTGGCATGGGAGCAATGGTGGGTGATGGCTTAATTATACGCCAGGCAGGTGTAAAACAGTTAGGTATCATACCTGAGGCATTTCGTAGGTTAGGCATACGCCTTTACATTAAAGGGGACGATATATTGATTCCCGCACACAAGCATTTTCAAATAGAATCATTCATAGATGGTTCATTTATGACGTTAGCTGATGCTCCTTGGCCTGGGTTGACCCCCGACTTGCTTAGCATATTAATAGTTGTGGCAACGCAAGCACGTGGTACGGTACTCTTTCATCAAAAAATGTTCGAAAGTCGTTTGTTCTTTGTTGATAAACTGATTGACATGGGTGCACAAATCATTTTGTGTGATCCGCACAGAGCTGTAGTTGTGGGGCATGACCATAAAATAAGATTGCGTGCGCGTCGCATGTCATCGCCTGACATTCGTGCGGGCATTGCTCTACTTATAGCTGCTATGAGTGCAGATGGTGTAAGTCAAATAGACAATGTGGAGCAAATTGATCGTGGGTACGAACGTATTGAGGAAAGGTTAAATGCTTTAGGAGCTAACATCAAACGTGTGTAAGGATGATACGCGAAAGTGAGGTTTTTAAAATAGGCTATATAGCCAAGCATCGTGGACTGCGTGGTGAAGTAGAGTTATCATTTACTGATGATTGCTTTGATACTGGGTCGGCCGAATACTTGGTTCTTGATATGGATGGCATTTTAGTGCCATTCTTCTGGGAGGAGTATCGCTTTAAAAATGATGATACCGCCATTATAAAATTTGAAGATGTTGACACAGATGGACAAGCACGGCGCTTAGTGGGCCATAGCGTATACTATCCTAAAGCGCATTTGGCTGATGTTGATAGCGAAGAGGGTAGCGTGCTCTCATCGTATAAATCTCTTACAGGTTTTGCAGTGTCAAATCAAGATGGTCAATACATAGGTACAATTGTGCAGGTTGATGACTCATCGGCTAATGTACTATTGACAATCGAAGAGAACAATGGTGAAGAACTCATGTTGCCCTTCCACAATGATTTCTTATTAAATTATGATTTGCGTGAACGCACGCTTCAATTATACATTCCTGAAGAACTACTTAATCTGAATAGATAAGAAATGAAAAAAATTGCTGTTCTTGGCTCAACAGGCTCAATTGGTACCCAAGCTTTGGATGTGATAAAGCAACACCCTGATCAATTTGAGGCACGTGTGCTCACAGCGGGCAATAATGCAGCCTTACTTATAGAGCAAGCACGAACTTTTGTGCCAGATGCTGTGGTGATAGCCAATGAGGCAAAATATCAAGAGGTAAGTGAGGCTTTGTCTGATTTGCCTATAAAAGTATATACGGGTGCAGATGCTTTGTGCCAAGTGGTGCAAAGTAATGAGGTTGATATTGTGCTCACAGCCATGGTGGGCTTTGCTGGTTTGCGGCCCACGGTAGCTGCAATAAAAGCGGGTAAAACGCTTGCTTTAGCTAACAAGGAAACGTTGGTCGTAGCGGGCAGCGTAATTCGTGATTTGTGCTTAAAGCACAAAGTGAATATATTGCCTGTTGATAGTGAACACGCAGCCATATTTCAATGCTTAAATGGTGAAAGGCGTAACCACATTCGTCGTATATTGCTGACAGCATCGGGCGGCCCTTTCCGTACATATAGTAAAGATGATTTGCAGCATGTTACGTCGGCTCAAGCTTTGCAACATCCTAATTGGAAAATGGGAGCTAAAATAACGATTGATTCGGCTACCATGATGAATAAAGGCTTTGAAATGATTGAGGCGCATTGGCTTTATGCCGTGGCTCCAGCTGACATTCAAGTAGTAGTTCATCCTGAGAGTATTATTCATTCTGCTGTAGAGTTTGACGATGGTGCAGTAATGGCACAATTGGGTACTCCTGATATGCGTCTTCCCATTCAGTACGCATTCAGTTATCCTAAGCGTTTGCCATTGCAGTCAGAGCCTCTTGACTTATTTAAGGTGGCAACTTTACACTTCGAACCTGCTGATAAAGATCGATTCCCATGCTTGGATTTGGCTTATCATGCCATTGACAAGGGAGGCAATATGCCATGCATACTGAACGCTGCGGGCGAGGTAACTAACTTGGCTTTTAGAGAAAACAAAATAGGTTTCATGGACATTCCACACTACATAGCCATGGCTATGAGCCAAGCTAATTTTATAGCCAACCCTACGCTTGATAACCTTTTTGAAACAGATAAAGCCGTTCGGAAGTTGACTGAGGAATTGATGCAAGCCTAAGTATGTATAATGTGTAGTATATATAGGTTTTTCTAAACTTAACTAATTAATAGTAAATAGTGGAAGTATTTTTTATCAGAGCTTTGCAGCTCATCTTGTGTTTCTCTCTCCTTATTATTTTACATGAGGGAGGACACTTCTTCTTTGCGAAACTCTTCAAGGTGCGTGTTGAAAAGTTTTGTCTTTTCTTCGACCCTTGGCTGACGCTCTTTAAGTTTAAGCCTAAAAAGAGTGATACAACTTATGCCATGGGGTGGTTACCTTTAGGTGGTTATGTGAAGATTGCTGGCATGATTGACGAGTCAATGGACACAGAGCAAATGAAGCAACCTGTCAAGCCATGGGAATTTCGTGCGAAGCCTGCTTGGCAACGTCTATTTATCATGGTAGGTGGTGTGTTGGTTAATTTTATAACCGCCTTTGTTATTTATGCTGCTGTATTGTTTACTTGGGGCGAAACGTATGTGCCTGTGCGCAATATGACATATGGATTCAAGTTTAGTGAACAAGCCAAGCAAATAGGTTTTCGTGATGGTGACATACTACTTGGGGCTGATGACAAAATGTTCACGCGCTTTGATGGTAATGTTTATCGTGACTTGAGTGAGGCACATTCAGCCAAAGTGTTACGACAAGGCAAAGAACTAACGATAACTATGCCAGGCGACTTAAATATGCTCGAGATGGTAAAGCAACAGCCACGATTTGTTGATGTACTTGTTCCTTCAAAGGTTGATAGTGTTGTGCCCAAAAGTGCTGCAGCGCAAGCGGGCATTCTGCCAGGTGACATGATTGTTGGGTTTAACGGCAAATCATTTAACACGGTAAATGACTTCAGCATAATTCGTGGTTCGCTTGACGATGTTTTGGTTCAAGCGTCACATGCCGATAGTGTGCGCTTACGTCAGGCTACATTAGTTGTGCAGCGTTCAGCAACAGGCCAAACTGACACGGTGAATGTAAAATTGGACGCTGATTATATGCTCGGCATAGCATGGTATAATCCTTTACAGCACGACTATAAGTCAGTAACTCGCCACTTTGGTCTCGTTGAGAGCATACCAGCAGGCTTTACGCATGGTTGGGATGTCTTATCAGGCTATGTTGATGATTTGAAGTATTTATTCACGGCTGATGGTGCAAAAAGTGTAGGGTCATTTGGTGCTATAGGCAGTTTGTTTCCCACGCAGTGGGATTGGTGTCGTTTTTGGGAACTAACAGCATTCATTTCGTTGATGTTAGCTTTTATGAACATACTTCCTATTCCTGCCCTAGATGGTGGCCATGTGTTCTTTTTGCTTTTTGAGGTCATTACACGTCGCAAGCCAAGTGATAAGTTTATGGAACGTGCACAAGCCGTAGGCATGACATTGCTGCTACTATTAATGGCTTTTGCGATATTTAATGACTTTCGTAATTTCTTGTTCTAAACAGGAATATCCTTTTAGTGTATAGCATAAGTGCTCAGCATTCATCTCCCTATTATGGAATGGTAGAGGATTATGATTGCTGAGCATTTTTTATTGTATTGGGAATGCTAAAAGTTTGGCCGACCATCATAAAATAGTGGCAAGTAAGGCAAAGAATGAACTTTTTTGTGTAAGTTTGCAATGCATTATAAAATCTGTAAAATGAACAAGCAACAACTCATTGACAACATTCGTGCCAAACACTCTTTTCTATGTGTAGGCTTGGACACGGACTTGAAGAAAATTCCTGAACATTTGTTGAAGGAAGAAGATCCCATTTTTGCCTTTAATAAGGAAATTATTGATGCCACAGCTCCTTATTGTGTTGCATATAAGCCCAATTTGGCTTTTTATGAATGCTTTGGCCTAAAGGGTTGGCAGGCTTTTGAAAAAACGGTAAAATATATCAAGGATAACTATCCTGAGCAATTCATCATAGCTGATGCCAAGCGTGGAGATATAGGTAATACTTCAGCTATGTATGCGCGTTCGTTCTTTGAGGAAATGAATATTGACTCGCTCACAGTAGCTCCTTATATGGGCGAGGATAGTGTGACTCCTTTCTTACAATATGAAGGTAAGTGGGTTATATTGTTGGCTTTAACAAGTAACAAGGGCTCACATGATTTTCAATTGTCTGAGGACAAGCATGGTGAGCGTCTTTTTGAAAAGGTCCTTCGTCGTTCGCAACAATGGGCGAGTGATGAAAAGATGATGTATGTAGTGGGTGCAACACAAGGTCGCTTGTTTGAGGACATACGAAAGATTGTTCCGCATCACTTTTTGTTAGTGCCTGGTGTTGGGGCACAAGGTGGTTCTCTTGAGGAAGTGTGCAAGTATGGTATGACACGTGAATGTGGATTACTTGTAAACTCATCTCGTGGCATTATTTATGCTGATAATACCGAAAATTTTGCTACTGCAGCAGCCAACAAAGCGCGTGAGTTGCAACAACAAATGCAAAAGGAACTGGAAAAGGTGGGTTTATAATCCAACTTATGAACTTAGTGGTAGGTTAAGCTACTTAAATGGGTTATTTATGCCTAATATAGGTGCTCAGAACTATTCTTACAATAAAAAATAGTTTTGAGCACCTATTTATTAGTTTTTTAGCGGAAGGTGATAAATACCTGAAGCTTAGACTATTTAAAAAAATAACTTGACCATTTTTTAAGTTAAGTAGGTATTACGTACTCTAAAGGAGTTTAGCACATGCTCAATACTTATGCATATTAGTACTAAGAATCGTCCAACCATTGGTTGGACGAAATTTAGTACTAATTGCAAGTGGCAATGAGTATAGTACTCTCAATCGTCCAACCAAATGGTTGGACGATTGAGAGTACTAATATACTTCGTTCTTTAGCATCACATTAATGGCAAAGTTAAGTATCTGCATTGTGCTTAGTGTACAATTACAGTAAGTAGATGTAGTGATTTAGCAAGGGCTGAAGACCGTCTTTACTCAATCAGGGGCTTTCTTTAGAGAAAATTTAAGTAGGTATTAAACGAGCATGTCTTTTTGTCTTTTTTGAAACCTTCATTCAGTCATATAGCCCGCTATGCTCCTTCGCTTAGGTTTCAAAAGCGGCTAAAAATACATGCTCAATTTATATCATTACTAACTTTAAAAATTGGTCAAATTAATTTTTTACCATTACTTACTTAAGAAAACATTTTATTCTCTGAACTGAGGTATCTCAATAGGTATGCCACCGTTCTGGGCCGAGCGTTGAGTGAGCTCTGCTAAACATGACCATTCGGCAGCATCGTATACATCAATGTCAAGTGGAAGTCCTTGACGTAAACAATTAATAAGACGCATGTCCATGGCATAGTTCATTTCATTGGGCACTCCTATGTCATGTCCTTCTTGCCATAGTTTAGAGGCAGGCGATGTGGCATATTTTTGCATAGCTTGTAGTGCTTCGTTGCCTATTAGTGGTGTATTGCCTTTAATCTGTAGTGTAGGTAGTGGGTATTTTTGCACATAAGCTTTTGTACCACAAACAGTTTGTAGTCGATTATACGGGCGTGCTGTGCTAACATCTAATTGCAGCAATATGCTAACACCGTGTTGTGTTTGTATAAGGGTGTTGTTAATATGTCCCATCTCGTCATTATTGCAACCATCTGTGTTAGAATGTATGGATGATGTAAGAGAGGTAAGACGTAGCATGCGGTCGGTGTTGTGAAAGTCTAATAGTTGTGCAATGGGGCCAATAGCATGTGTAGGGTAGGGGTTACCTCCGTGTTGGGCACACGAGTGTATCATCCAATTGTGTCGTGTGTCTCCATGTTGCGGGGCAAATTCGTAGTCGTTTAAGTTGTGAATGTAGGCCCCTTCGCAATGTGTAATTTGACCAAACACCCCCAATCGTTTCATTTCAAGCGATTGAAGTGCAAAGAAATCATAACAACAATTTTCAGCCATGAAAAGGTGACGATGTGTTTGTTCGGCTGTATGTACTAATTGCCAACATTCTTTTATAGTCGTTGCTGCAGGAACTTCCACAACCACGTGTTTGCCACGTTGCATAGCTTCAATAGCTATGGGAGTGTGAGATTTCCATTCCGTACAAATATAGACTACATCAACATCCTTTTTGTCACATACTTCAGCCCAAGCATTTTCACCTATTAACTTTTGTGCTTGAGGTCGTCCGCTTAATAGAAGTTGATGGTTGGCTTTGTCAAGTCGTTGCTCATCTATATCAACAATGTAGCGTATCTGTGCACCTTTAATGAAAGCATATCTTTCGAGTGTTTTCATGCCTCTTCCGCCTAACCCTATAAGGGCTATGCGTACTGTTGAAATAGGTGGACATATGAGATGCATGGCATTTGGCATGATAATTGGATGGTAATGAATAGAAAAAAGTGGACGCGCCTTTTCAGACACATCCACTTTACCACTTGGGTGTTACCTTGCCCTTTGATAAGAACTATCTATTTAAAAGAGCTGAGAGTAAGGAGAATTACTTACGGCTCTTACCGTAACGGCTCATGAACTTGTCAACGCGACCAGCGGTGTCAACAAGTTTAGACTTACCAGTGTAGAAGGGGTGAGAAGTGCTTGAAATTTCAAGCTTTACTACGGGATAAGTTTCGCCTTCAAATTCAACTGTATCAGTTGTTTTGCAAGTTGAACGTGAAAGGAACATGTCACCGTTACTCATATCCTTAAATACAACGGGACGATAATTCTCAGGGTGAATACCTTGTTTCATTGTGCTATAGCTTTTATGGTTTATCAAATTGTTTTGGTAACAACTTTGTGTAATGGTCTGATAATCGGCTGCAAAGTTACCACTTTTTGTGAAATGTACAAAGTTCAATGTGTGTTTTTGTACGTTGTAGTAGTGAAATAGTTTTAGGTTGGATGTAAAAAGTTAGTTGTGTAGGCGATGATAAGACATAGAAAAGGCTATTTTTCTTTGTTGCAAGGTAAAGAGTATAACGCTCGCCTTGCACTACTAGGCTGCGGCTCGGCAATGTAAAATGAAAGTTTTTTGAACTTTCATTTTGCATTGCGCTCGCCTTGCACTATCTTTGTCCACATGAAACGAATTATGCTATTGGGATTGCTCCTACCGACTTTTATTATTTATGGCTATGCACAACAAGCTGAAAAGTATTTTTCGATAATGCCACAAAGGGTGTTGCCTATACTTGATAAAACTGCTCGGCTGGATATGATTGATTTATATAATAATAATTTAACAGCGAAGGCAGAGAATATATATGGCGGACAAGCTGAAATGTTACGTAAAACAGATGACTTTATTAGCATAAAGTGTACTGAGTCGAGTAATTGGCAAATGAAGGTGTTGCCACAAGGACATGATACTTTAATTGTTTGCATCCATTCGGTGACGGCCATAAACACGTCCTCTAAAATAATGGTTTTCAAACGCGATTGGCATAATGTGAAGCGTGAAGTACCTTTTCCTACTTTTGGCCAATTTCTTCGTGCTAACATTGATTTACCGCAAGAGCACTATAAACAGTTGGTAGCAGAAATGCAACATCTACCCGTTGAAGCTTCGTGGAGTGAAAATGGACCCATTTTAACCTTTAGGTTGAGTATGAATTCTTTGCCACAACATGAAGCTAATGATGCTGAATTGTTGGTGCATCCTATTACGTACCGGTGGACAATGGGAAAGTGGACTCTGCAATCAAAGTGAACTCTTTGTGCTTACAATTAATCTTTCTTTTCAAACCAGTGATCAATTAACTGACGAGCCAAACTTACTTTTCCTGGTATAGCTGGCATATTTTCACGATTAAACCAACCACCTTTGTTTAGTTCAGAGTGTTGCAAATGTATTTCACCACCATCATATTCAGCGGTAAAGCCCACCATTAGTCCGCTAGGGTAGGGCCAAGGTTGTGAAGCATAATAGCGAATGTTTTTTACATGAATATGAGTCTCCTCCCACACTTCGCGTTGCAAACATTCCTCAAGTGTTTCTCCTGTTTCTACAAAGCCTGCCACAAGTCCCATATAATCTTTTTTAAACTTATTGCTTTGTACTAACAAAAGTTCTTCACCATTGTTACGTGTTATGGCTACAATGATGGCGGTAGCTAAAGCTGGCCAAACCTCTTTACCACAATTAGTGCAACGTTTTGAAATGTCGGTATGCAATTTCATGGGGGCACCACATACACCACAGAATTTTGTGTTTTGATCCCAATAAAGAATTTCACGTGCTTTGCCTGCCATGTTGTAGAGAGCAGAGGGGAGTACATCGAAAGTAGCACGTAGTGGCATCATTGTAAAACCTTCAGAATTAATGGGGGTGTCTAACTTAGCGGTATAACAAGCATGGCTATCAATATTGGGTAAATGGTGTAGGTGCTGCCATGATTCAAGGTGTACAGGCACTTTATCGCAGCATGGCACTTGAAGGTCAGATGTTAGCATTAATTCATCTTGACAAAAGAGAAAATAATATGACATGATTGTTTAGATAATAAAACCCGTTGGCAGATTCTTGATTAACTTGTCAACTTGTTTACTAACCGCCAACGTGCATAATAAAAGAAACAAGTAATAAGCAAAATGCAACATACTGTTACGCTTTACCTATTACTTGTAATTATGAGTATTTACTTATTCAGCACTTATTTATCAGAGTCCTAAACTCTTTTGTACTGCTTCAATCTTTTCGTTAGCATCGACAACAGCACCTGGGTAGCATTTCGGACAATTCATCTGTCCTTTTACTTCAATGTAGAACTTGATTTTAGGCTCAGTACCTGAGGGGCGTACGCTCACTTTGGTGCCATCTTCGGTGTACCATTGCAACACATTGCTCTTTTCAGGGAAGTCAACGGGGTCAAGGCTCTTTTCAGTGCCATCAGCATCAAACTCCTTAAGAGCTTCGTAGTCCTTGGTGCAAACTACACGTGAACCTGCAATCTCCGTGGGACGATTGTTGCGGAAGTTTTCCATCATGGCTTTAATTTCATCGGCACCAGTCTTACCAGGTTTAACCACATTGATTGTTTTGTTAACGGCCAATCCATATTCAAGATAGATTTCCATCAAAACATCATAAAGGGTCTTGCCTTGATCCTTAGCCCAAGCGCAGATTTCAGCCAAGAGTGAACAAGCTGATACAGCGTCCTTGTCGCGGCAGAAGTCTTCAGCCAAGAAACCATAACTTTCCTCGCCACCACCAATGTATTGCAGCTTACCTTCGTTCAAGCGAATTAAGCGCGCAATCCATTTAAAGCCAGTGTAGCAGTCGAACATCTTGATATGATTCTTGTCAGCAATAGCTTTGATGAGTTCAGTTGTAACAATCGTTTTTACAATGAAGTCGTTGGGCTGCATTTTTCCTTGAGCCTTACGATTCATGATGATGTAATAAAGGAATATCATGCAAGTTTGGTTACCATCAACCAACACCCATTCGCCTTTATCATTTTTACATGCCATACCTACACGGTCGGCATCGGGGTCAGATGCCATTACGATGTCAGCATCAATGCTTTTGGCCAAATTAAGAGCCATGGTAAGGGCTTCACCATTTTCAGGGTTAGGACTCTTTACAGTGGGGAAGTTGCCATCCTTTACCATTTGTTCGGGAACGCAATGCACATTTTCAAAACCCCAGAGTTTAAGTGAGTCAGGAATGAGCATCATGCCAGTTCCATGCAATGGTGTATAGACAATCTTTAAGTCCTTTTGGCGCTTGATGGCTTCGGGGTCAATGCTGAGAGTGTGAACCTTTTCAAGATAAATTTTATCAATTTCCTTGCCAATGATTTGGATAAGTGCAGGGTTGCCCTTGAACTTAATATCTTCAACCTTAACCTTGTTTACTTCAGCAATGATGCCTGTGTCGTGTGGAGCAAGCACTTGTGCGCCATCGTCCCAATATGCTTTGTAACCATTATATTCCTTGGGGTTATGGCTTGCAGTAAGAATAATACCGCTTTGGCAACCTAAATGGCGGATGGCAAATGACATTTCAGGTGTAGGACGCATATCCTCAAACAAGTAAACCTTAATGCCGTTAGCTGAGAAAATGTTAGCAGCTGTTTCTGCAAACAATCGGCTATTGTTGCGGCAGTCGTGACCTACTACAACACTTATTTCGTCGCGATTTTTGAAGTTAAGGTTCAAATAGTTTGAAAGACCTTGTGTGGCAGCTCCCACCGTGTAGATGTTCATGCGGTTTGTGCCAGGACCCATAATGCCTCGCAAGCCACCTGTACCAAATTCAAGTGTTTTATAGAAAGAGTCGATGAGTTCAGTCTTATCAGAATTATCCAACATGGCTTGAACTCCCTTTTTTGTTTCAGCATCGTAGCAGTCAGAGGAAAGCCACTGGCGAGCTACTTGTTCGCATTGTGCGATAAGTTGATTGTCCATATTTAGATGTGTATATGTGATTTGTTGTGCAAAGATAGTGCAAGGCGAGCGCAATGCAAAATGAAAGTTGAAAAACTTTCATTTTGCATTGCCGAGCCTCCGCCTATCTTGATGAAGCAAAGTAGTGCAAAACTCGGCAATGCAAAACTGGTAGCAAAATATCTATCGCGCTGAATGTATCATATTTGAGAAATAAAAAGTAACGCGATGTTCGGGATAATAAGTAGGTATCAACTAATTTTGAGTTTTAGCGGACAGTTCCCTTTGCCAGAATGGCAAACAAGTTGAGATAATAACAAAGATGATATTTGAACTTTGTTATATAGAAGCAATAATTTTGAATATCTACATATAGGGCGTAGTTTATTGCATCGTAAAAAAAAGACAGGAGATGCACACCATTTGTGAGTGTGCTTCTCCTGTTTCAGTTTTGTAATTTACATATGGTGCAAAAAATTAAATATCCTTCATATGGCGTACAATGCCATTCTTGGCACCTTTTACAAATTCAAGGATGTCGTGAATTTCATCACTCATAGGAATTTGTTCAGGAATTTTAATAATAGCATCTTCAAGACTGAAGTTACTTGTGTAAATAATGCGGTAAGTGTTAGCAATGTGACGGATAATGCGATCGGTCACGTTAACACGCTTCAGAACAATAGCATTAACACCATTGTATGAAGCAGGGTTACCACCCAAAATAACGTAGGGTGGAACATCCTTTTGCACACGGCATCCACTTTGAATAAGTGAGAATCGACCTACGCGCACATGTTGCTGAACCACAACTCCCGTACTCTGTATAGAGCAATCATGAATTTCACATTCGCCAGCAATACATGCTCCAATGCCAATAACACATTTGTTAAACACATGCACATCGTGGCAAATATGAACACGATCCATAATAAAATTGCCATCGCCTATAATAGTAGCCTTGTCTGCAAAAGTGCTACCTGCAATAACAACATTTTCGCGGATATGGTTATTGTTGCCAATGACAACTTTAGAGGACGTTCCCTCAACATAATGAAAGTCTTGTGGAGTAGCACCGATTACCGCATTTTGGTAAACAATGTTACCTGTGCCCATTGTGGTGCCCTCAAGAATGCTCGCATGTGCCTTGATAACACAATTGTCGCCAATGACAACACCTTTTTCAATATAGGCAAAGGGACCTACTTCAACATTCAGACCGAGTTGTGCCGTAGGGTCAACATAAGCTAAAGGACTAATCATGGATAAGAAATATTTTATGTGAATGGCTGAAATGCTTAATGTTGTTTACCTAATATTCCCATAGCTTGTTAGCAAGGGATGAAGTATCCCTAACCTCTAAGTAAGAGTATATGGGACGTATGATAGCAATCCACTTATAAAGCTTTCCAGCATTCACAGGGTTAGTTGTTATTATTTGTTTCAATTTCACGTCCACCGCCAAGAGCTTGATAAAGGTTAATAGCAGCTTGCACTTTATCGAATTTATCTGAAATAAGTGACAACTGAGCTTGAATGAGGCTCTGTTGGGCTGTCAGCGTTTCAAGGTAGGTAGTGCTTGTGCTATGTTGAAAAAGCATCTTGGTGTTTTCGAGTGCGGTAGTTAATTCAGCCACTTGATGTTTGCAAGCCTCCTCTTGTTGAGCTGCTGCTTGGTACTGTGAAAGTGCATTGCTTACTTCTTGTCCAGCGTTAATAAGGGTGGACTTAAAGTCATTTTGTGCAGCTTCATATTGAAGTTCCGAAATCTTCAAGTTTGCCTTTAACTTGCCGTTAGCAAACAATGGTTGAGTAATAGAACCCAGTAACGTGGCTAATATCTTACCAGGGTTTACAATAGCACCTGCATTGTTTGTCCAACTACCTTGCGCTGTAATGTTCAGTGATGGGTAAAAAGCAGACTTGGCAATGTTTACACCATAGAAAGCTGAAGCAATTTTCATTTCGGCAGCATGAACATCGGGGCGATTAGCTAAGAGTTGAACAGGCATACCTACAGCGTATTGTGTAGGAAAATTGTCAGCGTTGAATGTGCCACGGCTAATGCTATGAGGTGCTTCGCAGAGCAGTGTACAGAGGGCATTCTCTGATTGCGTAATGCTGTTTTCAAGAGCAGGAATGGTGCTTTGTAAGTTATAGTAGTTAGCTTTGGCTTGTGACACAGCAGCTTGATTGGTCATGCCGCCCTCTTTCATAGCCTCCATTGCACGTACGTTTTCAGCCCATATGTCAATGGTAGCCTTAGTAGTTTTCAATTGCTCATCGAGCATTTGAAGGGTGTAGTACAAGTTGGCCACATTGGCAATGATGGATGTACGTGTGGCTTGTTTGGCTGCTTTTGTCATTTCAAGGTTCATTTCGTACTGTTTCTTGGTGTTACGAATTGAACCCATTGAACCAAATTGCCAACTTGCAGCAATGGGGAAGGCGTAAGTTTTGCTTGCCTTGTTAAAGTCCCAGCTTGTCATAGAGCCTTGGGGTTGGAAGGCAATGCTTGGGTAGTAAGCCAAGCGTTCCATTTTCAGTCCAGCTTGAATTTGCTGAATGTTAAGGTCGGCATTAAGCAAGTTAGTGTTGTTGGCAAGAGCCTTGTTAATGAGAGCTTGTAGCTGTGGGTCAGTGAAAACCTCTTGCCAAGGAGTGTTGCCATAATTAGCGGTGTCAACCTTTACCACATTTTCAGTTGTGTTGCGGTAGAGGCTGTCAATGCCTTGTGCTAAATTCTGAGGGCGTTCGTAGTTTTTATATATACCCGTACAACTCGCCATCAGAAGAGTGCAACCTATGATTGGAAAAATATTTTTCATTATAGTGAATAATTTCAAAGTGTAATGTAAGCAAGGGGCATAGGTTTGTAAATGTTGTTTTTGATGATTGCTAAAAGAATGTTTAGATTTTCTACATCAACATTTTTATTATGCCAAAGGTTGTTCGAATATTTAACTTCAAAGTCTTGAGGTGAGAGGTTTTTGAAGAAATTGTGTGTAAACAATCCTCGCAACCTTGCACCTCAAAACTTAAAGTTTCAAGTTCACAGAATAACCCCAATGCTTATTTGGTGTATTGCTCAATGTCAGCGCTAGCTTCGCTATTGTCCATATCCTCCCAAGTGATAGGTTTGATCTTCTCTTGCAAATATTCAAAGATAACGAACAATGAGGGAACGATGAAGATCTGGAAAATCATACCAATCAACATACCGCCGATAGCAGAAGTACCGAGTGAGCGGTTTGCGTTAGCACCTACACCAAATGAGAACATCAAAGGCAACAAACCAATAATCATTGCCAAAGAAGTCATCAAGATAGGACGCAAACGAGCACCAGCACCCAATACGGCAGCCCAAGAGATGCTCATGCCCATCTTGCGACGTTCGAGGGCGAACTCTACAATAAGGATGGCATTCTTAGCCAACAGACCCATCAACATAATCAATGCAATCTGCACGTAGATGTTATTAGCGGCTTCACCAAAGATAGGTATTATGCTATTGATAGCACCTACGCCCTGAATGAAGAGGAACGAACCTGCCAAACCGAAGGGTACTGAAAGCAATACGGCAAACGGAAGCATGTAGCTCTCGTACTGTGCAGCCAACAAGAGGTAGATGAAGACGAAGCAGAGTACAAACACGATAGCAGTGGTGCTACCAGAGTTTTGTTGCTCTTCACGCGTCTGACCTGAGAACTCGAATGAGTAACCCGTGGGCAAACTCTTTTCGGCAACTTCTTCAATTGCCTTAATGGCCTGACCTGAAGTATAACCCGTTGCAGGGTTACCATTCACGGCCATTGAAGTGTACATATTAAAACGATTAATGTTGTCAGGACCATAGCTGGGAGTGATAGTCATGAACTCTGTGATAGGAGCCATTTCGCTACCATTGCGCACCTTAATCTTATAAAGACTCTCAAGGTTAGCGCGGTCTGCTTGTTCACCCTGAATCATTACACGATAAATCTTACCGAAACGGTTGAAGTTAGATGCGTAAAGACCACCATAATAACCCTGCAATGTAGTCAAGATGTCTCGGGGCGAAAGTCCTGCACGCTTACACTTCGCAGCATCAATATCGATGGTGTATTGCGGGAAGTTGGTGTTGAAGGTAGTCTGTGCCGATTCAATTTCGGGACGCTTCTGCAAGTCAGCCAAGAAGGTTTGAGCTACCTGGTAGAACTTGTTCAAGTCGCCACCCGTACGGTCTTGCAAGTTGAGGGTAAAACCATTGGTCACACCATAACCTGTAATCATAGGCGGCTGGAAGAAGAGTACCTGGGCATCCTTAAACACATCGCGTGAGCGAAGGTAGAGGTTGGCAAAGATAACGGTTGAACTTTCCTTCATCGAACGCTCTTCCCAATCTTTCAACTTGATGATGAATGAACCGTAAGAAGGACCTTGACCACCAATGAACGAGTAACCCGATACGATGGTGCTAATTTCGACAGATGGACATGAACGTACGAGGCTGTCAACCTTGTTGAGGTAAGCTTCAGTGCGGTCTTGCGATGTACCAGGAGGCATGGTTACAACACCCATAATGGTACCCGTATCTTCTGATGGCACCATGGCTGTAGGCGTAATGTTCATCATCCAAATAAGCACGGCAATACTACCCGTTACCAAACCGAGTGAGAGCCAAGGACGCTGAATGAAGATGAGAACCTTCTTCTTGTACGACTTCAAGATGTTTTCAAACGAATTCTCGAATGCGTTTTGGAACTTCTTCGTAGTCAAACCAATGAATGCCATGATGGCTACGATAGAGAGGATAATGGTAATTACGGGGTGAGAACTGAAGTTGAAACCACCAAAAATCAAACCAATGATAGAGATGATGACCAAGATGAGTGTGAGGCTGGGGTGCAGAATGCGACCGATGCTCTCAGCATAGCGCTGATACATGGTTCTGCCAGCAGCCTTGTAAGCCTTGCCCATACGTTCTTTAAGCGATTCGTCTTCCTCGCCATGAGCCTTGTGTGGCTTCAGCAAAATGGCACAAAGGGCAGGAGAGAGGGTAAGGGCGTTCAATGCAGAGAAACCGATGGCAATTGCCATGGTCAAACCAAACTGACGGTAGAACACACCCGAGGTACCCGACATAAAGCTTACAGGTATAAACACTGCCATCATTACCAAGGTAATTGAAACGATAGCTGAGCCTAATTCGCGCATGGCATCAATTGAAGCCTTACGTGCCGAAGTATAGCCTTGATCCAACTTGGCATGTACACCTTCTACCACCACAATGGCATCGTCCACTACAATTGCAATGGCAAGCACCATAGCCGAGAGAGTGAGCAAGTTAATTGAGAAGCCTATAATGTAGAGCGCAAAGAAAGTACCAATCAATGCTACGGGGATAGCAACCGATGGGATAATAGTGCTTCGCATATCCTGCAAGAAGATATACACCACAATAAACACGAGGATAAATGCCTCGATAAGGGTCTTAATAACCTCGTGGATAGAGGCAAAGAGGAAGTCGTTGACATTTTGTGCCACGGTAATCTTCATACCTTGGGGCAATGTCTTCTGTGTTTCGTCGAGCAACTTTTCGCAGTCCTGAATAATTTCAGTAGCATTTGATCCTGCCATCTGCGATACCATACAGGTTACAGCCTTATGGCCATTAACCTTACCTGCAAACGAGTAAGTCATACGACCCAACTCTACGCGTGCTACATCCTTCAGACGGATAATCGTACCATCGTTATTGGCCTTGATAACAATGTTCTCGAACTCGGGAACTTGGCTCAAACGACCTTTGTAGCGCAAGGTGTATTGGAAAGTTTGGTTTTCGCGTTCACCAATGTTACCAGGGGCAGCTTCAATGTTCTGTTCTGCCAAAACACCGCTGATGTCGGTAGGCATCAAGTGGTATTCAGCCATCTTTTCGGGGTTGAGCCAAATACGCATTGAGTAGTCGGAACCCATTACCTGAGCATCACCCACACCCTTAACACGCTGAATTTGCGGAATGATGTTAATTTTGGCATAGTTCTCAATAAACGCCTCATCGTAGCGATCTTCTGCATCTGCTACTGAGAAGATGAGCAACATTGAGTTCTGACGCTTTTGTGTAATCACACCTACCTGTGTAACTTCGGAGGGCAACAAACCTTGGGCTTTAGCCACACGGTTTTGCACGTTCACGGCTGCCATATCGGGGTCAGTACCCATCTTAAAGGTAATTTGGATAGAGGCAGAACCGGTATTGGTTGCAGTAGATGTCATGTAGTCCATGTTTTCTACACCATTGATTTGCTCTTCAAGAGGAGCAATCACGGAGTTCAACACGGTTTGTGCATTAGCACCTGTATAAGTGGTGCTCACCTGCACAGTAGGTGGCGCGATGTCAGGATATTGGACGATAGGGAGTGAAGTCAAGCCCAAAACACCCAATATGACAATCACAATTGAAATCACGGTAGATAGTACCGGACGGTTGATAAACCGATCAAGTGTCATATTACTATTCTATTTAAAGCAACTAACTGGTATGTTGTTTATGCCGTAGGGTTAGTTACTTGTTTTCCTTTTTTTGATTTTATTATTTTTCGCCAGGCATCTTGCCATCCTTCATGGCTTGTTGCTCTTTCTTTTGGTTGGCCTGAAGTTGTGCAGGAGTGATAGGATTGATCTTTTGACCATTCTTCAGTTGGTTCACACCATCCACAACAATACGCTCGCCTGAGCGAAGACCTGAAGCTATAACGTATGTTTTGCCATCGTTTTGTGGAAGAACTGTAATTTCGCGAGTAGCAACTGTTTTGTCATTGTTTACTACATAAACGAATTTTTTGTCCTGTACATCAAATGTTGCACTTTGTGGTACCAAAATAGCTTCGTTTGAGTGAGTGGGAACAAGAATAGACCCCGTACCGCCCGAACGAAGAATATGTTGTGCATTATCAAAGGTTGCGCGCATTTGTACAGAACCCGTTGATGAGTCAATCACACCGCTTACGGTGCTAATTGTACCGCTTTGGCTATAAGTAGAACCATCTGAGAGTAATAGGCTAACAGCAGGCATCTTCTTGATAGCAGCATTAACTCCGCCAACTTCACGTGTTAGAGCAAGTAGTTGCTTCTCTGTCATAGAGAAGTAAACGTACATTTTTGAAATGTTTGATACGGTAGTTAAAGGCTCTGCTGACTGAGCGCTAACTAGGCTACCTACACGATAGGGAATAGAGCCAACAACACCATCAGCAGGGCTTGTGACAGTACACCAACGCAAGTTATCTTGCGCGCTCTGCAATTGAGCTTGAGCCGAAGCCAATTGAGCTTCGTATGATGCTAATGTGTTTTCAGCCATTTTCAGGTCGTAGCTTGAAATAATGTTCTGCTTGAAGAGCATACGCTTGTTTTCAACGGTAAGCTTTTGTGTAGCAATGTTGGCATGGCAAACACGAATTTGTGCAAGAGCCGCCTTTACTGCAGCGCGATATTGTTCAGAATCAATCAAGAACAAAGGCTGACCTTTATGAACGGTTGAACCTTCGTCAACAAGCAGCTTTACCAAGTAACCTGATACTTTCGGACGGATTTCGATGTCCTGCATACCTTTAATGGTAGCTGGGTACGATGTCTTCAAGTCAGCTGAGGTGGTTTGAACTGTTTCAACTGCGAAGTCATTGCTGGCTTCGCCCATCTGATTTGATTTGCTGCCGCAACTGGTCAGTACCACCGCGGTAAGCACCCATAAAGCGATTTTCTTCATGTGTTGTAGTTATAAATAATATTGTTTCGTATTCGTTTAGAATATTAGGGGTACAATTAACCCTAATATAAATCATGTGCAAAGTTACGGAAAAAAACTAAACATAGTGTATTAGTTTTCCTATAAAGTGTGCCTATTAGTAATTTTTATAGATATGGCACTTATATCTATTGATTTTGTGTAATATAGTTGCCAATGTAGCATTAGCTTGAATGCTATTTCCTTTTAAATATTATTGTGAGAGTTTGTGTTGTTTTGAAAGGTTGATGGCTTAAGGTTGTAAAATGAAGTGGCTATTCGTTTTATGTGTAATAGGGTTCAGCTATTTGATGCTTGACGCATGTAGCAAGTATGGCGTAAGGGTCACTTGCATGGAGCGTGTGCTTTAGCTTATGCTGCCATTCTACTCGTTGTTTTTTGGAATGATAAGTAGGTATTCAAAATTAGTTGATATTCCTACTAATACTTTTTCAGCGATAGATTAAATGGTAAAGCAAAAGGGTCTGAGAATCAATATAATTCTCAGACCCTTTTTTACTAATGGCGTATTTTAATAAGCCAAACGTACGTTGTCCACCCAAAGTGTGTTGCCAACAGTGCCAACATAAGCACCTCCATGGCTTGAATCGAATTGGAGTACGATGTGTGTAGGAGTTTCGTTGGCATTGGCCCAACCAACTTCTTTAACAGGAACCATACGTCCTTTTGAGTTACGAGCGTACTTTGTGGTAGCTCCCGAGGTGAGTGCCCATGCTGATGAGTAGAAACTCTTGCCACGAATGTCGCCATATTGAATGGCGAATGATTGATTATTCCTCCAATTAGTAGAACTACTAAAACGATGCACCATGGTACCTACGCGCTTTGCGTAAATATTACCTCTAGCATCTTCCCAGCGTTTTTGTAAGTAGAGAATGCAGTCTGCCATGTCTTGTCCTGCAACTTTTGAACCTTTGGTTATGCCATTTTGACGAATGCGGTTGCCCTTTACAATGTGGGTTTTGTAGTCAAAAACTAAGGCTTTAGGACGCTTAGTAAATCTTAAGCCAGCATTGAGCTTAGCCATAGGATTTTTGGTGTCAGTAATGGGCTGAATGGTATTGCCTAAGAAGATAGAACCGGCGGCCAATACTTTAATGTTGATAATGCCTAACACTTTGGCTTCAACAATATGAGTGTACAGTTTTGCGCAATGTCCGTGTCCAGGGTGAGTGTCGCGATAAACGCTTACGTTGGTCTTAGTCACACCGCTCACTTTAGCCCATACGTTTGATGACCCCCAAGGTGAACCTATGTGTAGCAAATCTACTGTGTTACCGCCAATAATGCCACTCTCTTTAATAGATTGTGATGTCCATGATTCAAAATTCCCTTTGGGGATGAATCGCATGCCACTCATTTCCTCTTCGGCCTGATTTGCTTCAAGATATTCAGGTGAGTAGGGGATAGCTTTCATTGATGTTGCACCCATTATAAGCAAGAGCGCGCTCAATGTAAATGATTTGAAATTCATAGTGAAAATGAATATTTGTTGATTATCTAGTTTAGTCTTACAAATTTTTGCTAAGGGCTTTAAAAGGCCTCGTTTATGTTGAAAATAAAGCCTCCGCCTTTGCGCGTAAATCCGTAGTCAATGCGAATGTTAATATGCTTTTTGAATTCCCATCTGTAGCCAATTCCTGCGTTGGGCAAAGTGCGACGCCATGCTATGTTATCGAATTTGTCAAAAGCGTTGGCCAAGGCAACCCATGCAACAACGCCATTACGCCCTTTAATGTGTTGGCGTAGTTCAAGTTGCCCTTCTATTACATTTTTATCGGCATAACGCCCTGCATAGTAACCGCGCATACGATCATTCGATCCCACTTCGGCTAAAAAAGCCCATGGAGTGTGTCCGTAATTGAACATACCATGTAGTTCGCCTGCAAGTATAGCCCCCTTCCAGAGTCTGCCATAAGTAGCAAAAGTTGCTTCGGTTGACGAAAAGTTGTAATTACCATTGCCAAAACAACGAGGCGTGAAAGTCTGGTCAATTTGCAAAAAAATGCCATGGCTCGCGTTTAGCATAAAGTCGCGAGAGTCATAGGTAAATGAAACACCTGCTGTGTAGGCTCTGACCGTTTTGTCTTGTCCTTGCCATAGGTAGGCATAATCATCTTCAATATTACGAGCTTGCGTAACGCGATAATTTATAAACGGTCCAATGTATGTTTTGGGAGCCAATTTAATCATAAATCGTGCCATCGCATTAATGCGGTTACGTCGATAGTCTGTCTTGTTGTTATCGTTGTCAGCATTAGCGTATCCTATACCCCAAAAACTATTGCTAAAGGTTGAAATGTTTACCTTATAGTCAAGCTGAAATTGTTCGTGCGGAAATATGTGATTACCACGCAGTCCAATCATAAAGAAACCCCCCGTTGTCATGTTGCTATAAATAGAAGCATTTGAACGTGGAAGTGTAGCGTCAGTTCTATCTGCTGAGTAAGTAGCCGTGCCTAAAAAGCCTAAGCCAAAGCCTGTGGTTGCTGAATAATTGGGGCCAGGTATAAAGCCAAAGTCAATTTTTTTATTAGCTTTTTGCTTATTCGAATTACGAAAGTAGTTAGTTATCTTCCCCCATAAGCCTTTGTGCTTGTGTGTGCTCATGCTATCATTTGCCACGCTGTCGGTTTTTGCTATGTGGAGGCAAATACTATCAGTATGGCTTAACCAATCGTTGGCAAGCATGTGTGAGGTGTTACAGCACAAAGCAAATAAGAGCAATAGCTGCTTTTTAAATTTTGAAAAAGTAAATTGACTCATAACGGGCGCAAAATTACTCGTTTCTAAGTAAACGAACTAATTTTTTCGGTATTTATTGGTGTATGTACCATTTTTATTTAAAGATAGTGCAAACCGAAAGCAGTATATCAAGCTTGTTTGAACGTTATGCTGAGGTGCAGCCTATCTTATCTAAGGATGGTGCAAACCGAGAACAGCAGTCTCTCTTATTAAATGGATGGTTCAACGATTAGTAAATTGGTTTTTAAAACTTAAAAAAACTAAATAGTATAAGAAAAACACAATTTTAATTGCAGTTTAGGGTATTTTTCTGCAACTTTGCCTCACAAAATGCCCTAATAGTTGATAAACGGATATACCTAATTGTAACCTATGAGGTCTATCTGTTATATTTAGGGGTAATTGACTCTCGAATCCAATAACATTTTACACTTTCTATGAAAAAAAATAAACTTTTTGTTTCATTGTTAGCTGCTGGAATGCTAGTTATATCGCCTGCTATGGCAGACGATGTAGTTAAAATTTCAACTAACAAGCAAGCTGGTGAAACTGTTTCTTTACAGGTAAACCAGTTGGGCAGCGGAGCAACTGTAGATTGGGGTAATGGTCCTGTTGAAATTACTGCAACAGACGACGATAATCTTACTCTTACAGGTAAATTGGCTAGCTCTACTATTACTATTACGACGCCTTCAAAACTGCGTACGCTGATTTGCGATGGAATTGGTGCAACAGCTATTGACATTACGGGTGCTCCCAATTTGCAGTCACTCTATTGTCAGAACAATGCTATCACAGCACTTGACTTGTCTACATGTCCTGCTTTAACTGACTTAAATTGTGAAAATAACCAGTTGTCAAAGATTGCGCTTTCATCATCAGTAAATGCTAAGTTGCAGAATCTTAATTTGGCAGGCAATCAATTGTCATCAAGCTTCTCTTTCTCAGGAGCGAACTTGCAACATTTGAATGTAAGCCGTAACAAAATAACGAGCTTATCACTCAATTCTAATGGTAATTTAGACGTTTTGAAGTGTGCCGAAAATAAGTTGACATCACTTACTACAGCCTCTGAAGAACTCTCAGTTGTGATGTGTGGCGACAATGAATTGACAGCGCTCAATGTGAATGGTTACGTAACCCACTTGCGTCAATTATTTGCTGAAAACAATAAGATGACTCGTTTGAACGTTGCGAAGGCTACGAAGTTGAAGTACTTAGCTGTTGAAAACAACGAATTGTCATCAATCTCACTCTCAGAAGATCCATCGTTTTATGCATTCACTTGCCAAAACAATAAATTAACTTATCAATATTTGCCTACAGCAAATGAGGTAACGAACATTAAGTATTTGCCTCAGGACAAAGATGCGCTAAAGGTTGACATCTCGTCTATGTTAAAGAGCAAGAGAATCAACGGGACTCGTTATTATTATTTGCTGACTGCAACCAATTCTGATTATCGTAAGTTAGCACTTCCTTATGTACTTGACTTAACTGCTTATCGTGATGGCGCCTCTTTCGTATTTTCGAACAACGCGGGTGAACAGGTTAATGAGGACGATATCATAGCAAAGAACTCAAGCACCTATGCTGGCTATGTGGCTTTCAAAACACCGCAAAGTGGCATTCATGTTGAGATGCAGCCCAAATACTATCCTGAGCTGGCAATGACAGCCACACCTTCATTCTATGTTGTAAAATCAGATGATGATCTTGCATCAGCTGTAACTGGCATTGGTGAAGTGGTTAACACTAACAATGACTTGAATGTGAAGGGTGCTAATGGCGTGTTGACATTATCTGCAGCTACTCCCACAGCAGTTAAGGTATATGGTGCAGCAGGCAATTTGGTTTGGCAAGGTATAGTTGAAGGTGTACAGCAAGTAAACCTTACAACTGGTGTATACGTTGTAAACGGAAAGAAGGTAATACTTTAATATTTGTATTTTAAACATCTGTCCTCATCGCATGATGAACCTTTTTCGTGTGCTGAGAACAAAAAAATGAATATTCAATGAACAATATAAAGCATGTGCTTGCTTGTGTTGTATTGGCTGCAGCAGGTTCTACCTATCAGCCTTTGATGGCACAGGTTAAGTTATCAAGCGATGCGTACCCTGTAATTGTAGCTCCACACTCACAATCGGTGAGTTACTATGAACGTACGCTTTGTTATGACATTACTTCGAATGTAGACTATGATGTGACTTCGGATGCTGATTGGGCTCACGTTCGCAAGGCTGATAATGGTGTGGTTTACGTACACGTAACGTATAACGAAGGTGGTGAGGAACGTGTTGCTCACATTACCTTCAAAAATGCTTCGGCCGATTTAACAGAAACCTTAACCATTACACAAGGTCGCAACGAGTCATTTAATGAGTTGCCTAAAGATATTAAAGTGCCCATAGCTTCGGCTACAGCTAACACTTCGAATAGTGGTTTAGACATTCAACTCTCATATGACGATAAAGAGTCAACTTTTTGGCACAGCCAATGGACTCCTAGCAATTTTGTTGTATCAGAGAATAATCCTGCTATCTTAACTTATAACTTTAACAATGCCGAGCACATTGATTACATTCAGTACGTAACTCGTCAGGATGGTAACTCAAATGGTAACTTTGGTAAGGTTGAGGTGTACGCGAAGTGTGGAAGTGAAACAGGCTATACCTTAATCACAACCACAGATATGGGTTATAATGGTGGCAACATCAAATTGGGTGACGAAGGCTTAAACAATGTAAAGTCTATACAGATTAAGGTGCTCAGTGGCTCAAACAAAAATGCTTCGTGTGCAGAAATGCGCTTTTTGAAGTATAATAGTGAGGCCATTGATTACAATGCTTTCTTTACAGATAGCTCATTGTCAAAACTGAAGGATGGTGTAACAAAAGACCAACTTTCAAACATCAAGTATGACTTTATACGTGATCTCGCCCTTGGTCTTTACAACAAGACGTACGATGAACACTATCGTGTGGGTGAGTACACCGCAAAATTATCATATGTAACACAATGTAACATTTGGAATGCTCCTGGCAAGTATTACGACCAGCGTCAAGGTGTTACTGGTATCAACATTACCCGTGGTCAGCATGCTATAGCTGTGTCAGGCTTACCCGAAGGTGGTAGTGTTCCTATGATTGTCACTGCTTGGTACGTTGGTAAGGATGGTGGTAATTTTGATGGTGGTAATCCTCAGAGCTTTACTTATAGCTTGCACAATGGTTTGAATGTCATCAACTACGATTTTGATTACGATGGTTTGGCTTATGTATGCTATTATGCCGATGCTAATCCTGAGTTGCAACCCAAAATCACGGTTCACTTCATCAATGGAACTATAAATGGTTACCTCTCATCTGACAAGACCAATGATGAGATGTACGAAATGACAGGTAAGGCTAAGAACGTCTGCATGGATGTTCTCGGCCAGAAGGTACACTCAGTTTGGACTTCTGATGGTTTGCACAAGTACTGCAAGGCTACTGATGGCACTTCACTTGGCTATCGTCAGTACATCAACGTACTCGACTCTTTGATTCAATGGGAACATGAGTTGCTCGGTTTTGTTAAGTATAACAGTTTGCCCGACAACCGCACAATGGCCTACACCAACTACACTTACTACATGTTCCAAGGTGGTTTGGGTGTGTCATTCCATCACAATCAAGAGTCTCGTGTATTGAATTGCAAGACATTGGTTTATAAAGACGACGATGTCATTTGGGGTCTTTCACATGAATGGGGACACCAGCATCAGATGCACCCCTATTTCTGTTGGGCTGGTATGAGTGAGGTTACCAACAACATGAACTCGTACTACAACATCATGAAGATGGGTTATCACAAAAGTGATAAGATCAACGCTTGGCCGATAGCTCGTAAACACTTTATTCAAGACGATATTAGCGATATTGCAGTGAGTGGACCTGTTGCACAAAAGGGTAATGGCACATGGGATGTTGGTGAAGGTGATATGACTATAGGACGTCGTTACAGTCGTACTCGTCGTTTGGCTTACTTGAATGCCAACTACATGAATAATGCAGCATTGCGTGAAATTTGTTTGTCAATGGCCGACTCTGCCGTAACAACTCACAAGTTGAATCCTGCTCATGCTTTACATATTAGCGAAGTTGGTGTGGGCGAAACGCTTTGTCCGTTTGTTATGTTGTTCAACTATTTCACTACACATGGCAAACCCGATTTTGCTCCCGATTGGTATGAAGCACTTCGTCAAACTGATGATGTAGATGGTGGCTCTTCAATTGAAAAGGCAAAGGGCTTTGACAAATATGAATTGCTTGCTGCTGCTCAGAACAACAACAAGAATGGTCTTTACACAAAGTTAGTGGAACTCTTCCCTAGCAGTTGCTGGGTAAAGAAAGGTTATGTAAATGAGCGCAGTACACAATGGGAAAACTCAATGCCTTATGTATTAAATTATATTCGCAAAACATCACGCCTTTCAGGCTACAACTTGCTTCCTTACTTTGAACATTGGGGCTTCCTTCGTCAGGTTGCACTTTACATTGGTGACTATGGTAACAAGTGGCAATGCTTCAATAAGGAAATGTACGATGAGTTCAAGGCCGATATGGATGCTCTTGTAGCAGATGGCACTTTGAAAGAAATGCCCGAAGGCATGGTTAAGGAAATCTCAAATTCTCCCGATCTCTTTGATTCTGGTTACAAAGATTTTGGTAAGACTCCTACTTTCCCCAACTAATGTGAGAGGGTAAAATATAAACAACAGCCGTATAACTGTAAAAAGGTTATGCGGCTGTTTTTCATTGCTTCTATATAACAAAGTTCAAATATCATCTTTGTTATTATCTCAACTTGTTTGCTATTCTGGCAAAGGGAACTGTCCACTAAAACTCAAAAGAGCATACCCGTTGGCAGAATTTCAGGTTAACGGGTTAACAAGTTGACAGGTTAACAAGTA
>SAMEA3663105__coassemble_425_pt1 | contig 49632 bp, 41 predicted proteins | sample SAMEA3663105__metabat2_low_PE_034 | metagenome-assembled genome bin SAMEA3663105 (sample SAMEA3663105) | pig gut metagenome | biome: pig gut; feature: pig-associated habitat; material: faeces | place: Denmark | collected 2012
TATGACCCCCTTCGGTTCCCCCGTTATCGGGGGACAGAAACCTTCGCTCAGGTTTCAAAAACGCCTAAAAATACATGCAAAAATTGCTCAACTTATTCTTTTACCATTACTATACACCATTTATGATGTTAAAGTCAAAATGGTCAGAAGCTAAAATGCTTGACAAACTTACCTATTAACGCGTTAACTTGTCAACTTGTTTACTAAATCCGTCAACGCGTTTTTTAATGGATTGAATACTTACATAGTACTCAATGGTACAAGACAATAGTAATAAAATTCATACCTCCTGAACCCCCTTTATTTGACTAAGGGGGCTTACCTTTTCATAAAGATATCCGCAGAGCCTGTTAATGGGCATTGCTGATAGAAATCCTATGCTCTTATGATTTTTAGCGGACACCAATAAATCAAAATGCGATGGCATCGAAGTGAATAGGTTGGAGATGAATATCACCTACTTATTAGCGTAAGGTTAACACTAAAGGCCAAAAAGGGCAGATGTATTCAATCAACCCTTTTTGGCCTTTTATCTTTACATTGAAAAACTGTATTACATTTTGCATTTGCTGGCGCTACCGTCAGCAGCAACCTTTTCACCCTCTTTCAATTCACGAGCGGTGTAACCAAACTTAGTAAAGGCTTTCAATAGTTTTTCGATAGACGTTTTTTTAGCGTTGTACTTAATGGTAACAGTTTGATCGGGCACACTTGTGATGATGTCCTTAATGCCACGTTCAAAGCGTAAGTTCTTTTTAATTTTGTTCTCACAATTAACGCAGTGCATTTGTGGTTGAGTTGTAACAATTACCGTCTTGATGTCCTTGGCCAAAGCAACACTTGTGCTGACCAATGCCATCAGCATGAATGATAAAAACTTTTTCATAATCTTGTTATAGAATTGTGTTATACTTATGCGTAATCAGCGATGTTGGTAAACAAGTAAACGAGTTAACTCGTAGGATTGCCAAACTTTTTAGCTTCTTGCCCCATGCGTAATAAAGCACCTACTTATAGCTTTCCGCTCCTAAGGCGAAGCGAGTTAGTTACCACGCTTACGCTACTTAGAGCCATGGCCGCTCCAGCAATCATGGGGCTCAGCATAAATCCAAAAATAGGGTAGAGCACACCAGCAGCAATGGGCACACTCACAACATTATAAATGAAAGCCCAAAACAGGTTTTGCTGAATGGTGCGCATGGTGCGTTGCGATAGGTGGATGGCTTGTGGCAGTCGTGACAAGTCGGATGTTAGCAAAGTAATCATAGCAGAGTTGATGGCCGTGTCGCTGCCACGTCCCATAGCAATGCTCAAGTCAGCTTGAGCCAATGCTGCGCTATCATTAATGCCGTCGCCCACCATGGCCACATGGTGGCCTTCGGCTTGCAATTGGCGTACAAAGTTGGCTTTGTCAGCAGGCAATAGGTGAGCCTTGTAATGCTTTATGTTCACTTGTGCAGCCACGGTTTGCGCAGTAGCCTCGTTGTCGCCCGTGAGCATGTAAGGGGTTATGCCCATTTGCGTCAATGCCTTCACCGCTTGAACCGAAGTTGATTTTAAACTATCGCAAATGGCAACAATGGCTACTACTTTATTGCTATGAGCCAAACACACCACTGTTGCAGCCTTTGCTTCCCATTCGTGAACCAACTTTTGTGTAATCGCTGTAAAGTTACACTTTTTTTGTTGCATGAGTGTAGGGCTACCTATATAATAGGTGCAACCATTCACGTCACCCTGAATGCCGCCTGCTTCAATTTTGCAAAAGTTAATAACAGGTTTGCGTTCAACATTCTTGAGCGAATGGCATATGGCTTCAGCCAATGGGTGCTCAGACTCATACTCAATAGATAGTAGCACGGAACGATATAATTCGCTATTGTCACCATAAAACGAGTCTGTCACTTGAGGATGTCCTATGGTTAGCGTACCCGTTTTGTCCAACAAAATGCAGTCGATGTGGCGAGCCGATTGCAAGCAATTGGCATCCTTAATGAGAATGCCCTGTGCGGCTCCGCGCCCAATGCCTACAATGATGGCAGTAGGAGTGGCCAATCCCAAAGAGCAAGGACAAGCAATGACCAAGACAGACACCATGGCTATGAGGCCGTGTGTCAATCCGTTAGTGGGTGAGAGCAATAGCCATGCAAGCAAACTCATGATGGCAATGCCCATGATGACGGGCACAAACACAGCAGCTATGCGGTCAACCATGTGTTGCACGGGCACTTTACTACCTTGTGCGTCCTGCACCATGTTAATGATTTGTCCTAACAAAGTGTCGCCCTTGGTGTGTTCAGCACGATAGCGCAACGTACCATTCTTATTAATAGTGCCAGCAATCACTTTACTACCCACCTCTTTACTTACAGCTAAAGGCTCGCCACTAATCATGCTTTCATCAACGTTTGAACAGCCCTCAACAACTGTGCCATCGGCAGCTAAGCGTTCGCCTGGTCGTGCCAATAACACATCGCCCACCTTCACTTTATCAATGGTTTTGACGTGTTGAGTGCCATTGGGAAAGACAATGGTTACTTGTTTGGGTTGTAAGCCTATCAAGTCTTTAATAGCCTTAGTGGTGCGCCCTTTTGCACGCGCTTCGAGCATGCGCCCCAATAATATAAAGGCCGTAATCACACCCACACTATCAAAGTAAAGGTGGGGTTGCATGCCGTGCGCAGTAAACCATTGAGGAAAAAATAGGTTGGCACAACTATACACATACGACACGCTAATGCTCAGAGCCACCAAGGTGTCCATGTTTGAGGTGCCATGCTTTAGCAGTTTGAAGGCAGAACTATAAAATATGCGGCCATATTTATATAAGGAGTAGCTGGAAAGAAAAAAGAGAGCCACCTCTTGTCCTGCAAATAGTCCTGGCACAATGCTTAGAACTAATAGCGGAATGGCTACTGCTAAAGCCCCTATAGCCATGCTTTTGCTAATGGTGGTCGGCTCGTTTTCAGCGTGTGATGTGGCCGAATTAGTGGGTTCGTTCACCTCTTGGTCAATGAGCAGTTCAAACCCCATGTCGCTAACAGCCTTTTGCAGTTGCAAGGGAGTGCATTGAGCCTCGTCAAAGGTTACTTTAGCCATGTTGGTGGCTAAGTTAACATTCACTTCGCTCACACCATTAACAGAGCGCAAGGCTTTGTCAACGTGAGCCGAACATGAAGCACAACTCATGCCATGTACTGGATACTTATGTGTTGTCATGTTTTTACATTATTTAGTAGTTAATTCTAATACCAGCATAAGCCATGGCACCATGTACGGGACCCCACACTTGTGTGGCATCAAACTGATCGCTCCAAGGGTGTTCGGCATGTAGTATAGGTGTATGTTGCTTATAGTTCGTAAGGTTTTCACCACCTACATAAATGCTGAAGTGGCGGAACCAACGTGTGATTTGCGCATTCAACTGGCCATAAGCCGAAAAGCGAGTGGCAGCCCCTTCAACACCATTAGTCAGTATGCGACCTCCACCATTCAGTTGCGCTGTAATGTCAAACTGCCAAAGTTCGAGCGGTGTTTTATAAGAGGCTGTGAGCAGCCCCTTGTAGCGGCTGGTGAAAGGTTTCTCTTGCACACGTCCACCTGTGTATTGGCGTACCAAATTATAGCGATAAGCCGCAGTTAGAGTCATGCCGCGGAACAAGGGGTAAGTGGCATCCACTTGCATGGTGTGTGAGTAAGAACGATGCCCATTAAGGTTGCGCAAGTAAATGTGCTCATTATCAGTGTCGTAGTCAACTATAGCTTGTTGCTTAAAGTTGGTAAAGTAATAATCAGCATTTAAGTCAAGAATATGGCCTCCTAAGCGTAACTTAAAGTTGGCACTTGCCCCATAGTTCCATGCAGCCTCTTGCTTTAGCTGGTCTATAACCCAAGTACGGTTGCTGGCCATAAGGTAGTTGAACTCACCCAAAGCATGCACCGTGCGGTAGCCTTTGCCCGCCGAAAGACGTAGGCTGAACACGTGGTTGGGGGCATATTTCACGTGAAAGCGTGGTGTAACAAACGTTCCATACACCGAACTGTGGTCAGCACGTAAACCAGCCATAAAGGTTAATTTGTCGTGCCAATTGAGTGTGTATTGAGCGTAAGCACCAGGCGTAGTTTCCTTTTCGTTGAGTTGTTGCAAGGGCAGGTTCACATCATGCGCCATGCGATACTGCTGATTGTAGTAGTCGTGGTTCAAACTCAGTCCAGCAGACAGACTGTGCATATCGTTAAAGTTCGTCTCAAAAAGCAATGAGGCATACCCTGTTTTTAGTGTAACATCGTAAATGCGGTGTCCATAAGTGGCATCAGCGTCGTGGTAAGTGCCTGAAAGGATAAGAGCCAAGTTAGTGCCATGCTCCTTGTTTAGCACAAAAGCATTTTTGGCAAAGCCATTAAAACGTGTTGTCTCCATGTTAATTTTGTAGGCATCTCCCTCAATGGCGTGTCCAGCATGCAATGTTTGTCCGCCTTCACGCTTCTCGGTCAGTCCGCTTATAGCTGCTTGAAAAATGTAATGGTCGCCCATCCAAGCCCAACGGTTCATAATGTTGCCCTGACGTACTTTAGGCTTGTCAAGAAAGCCATCGTGGTTCTCGTCATGATGTCCAAAGTTATCCTCGTAGTGTGCCAATAGGCCAGTACTTAGTTTTTTTGACTTGTCAAGGTGGATGTTACCATCAAAGTTTGCTTCAATGCGGCTTTTAGTGTCACCATAAAGGTTTATTTCAACCGAAGGGTCAGCTTGTGGCTTTTTGTATTCCACGTTTATCTGCCCAGTAATACTCTCGTATCCGTTTTTAACAGAAGCGCTCCCCTTCGATACTTGAATGCTTTGCATCCAAGGTCCAGGCACGTAACCTAACGCATAGGGGGCAGCTGCTCCACGAAGGTCAGGCACATTCTCGCTCAACATTTGTACATAGCTGCCTGCTAACCCTAACAACTTAATTTGCTTGGCACCTGTAGCAGCGTCACTATAACTTACGTCAACTGAAGGGTTGGTAGTAAAGCTCTCACCTAAGTTGCAGCAAGCAGCTTTGAACAATTCAGTGCGCGATAGCAATAGTGAGTTCTCGGGGCCATTCACGCGCGATACCGATTTACGTTTGCCCACCACCTGAGCCTGATTCAATTGCTTCTCAGCAGAGGGAGAGATGGAGTCGGTTTCGGCTTGTCCGTATGCGGTCAATGTCAAGGCCAAGGCTGTAGCCGAAAGTAAGGTACGTCTAGTTTTGTTCATTGTGTTGGTAATATGTTAATCCGTTGGCGGAATTATTGGTTAACGGGTTAACAAGTTGACAGGTTAACAAGTAAGTGTGCTTTACTTAACCTATTATGTTAAATTCTGAATGGCAAAAAGCTTAAGAACTTGGCAATTTTACCTGTTAACCCGTTAACTTGTCAACATGTTTACTAATTCCGCCAACGCGTTAATATGTTAGTAATGAGTGGCGCTATAATAAATGGGTGCCTTCATTATTGTTGCAACAAAAGTGGCACATAAGCATAGCTTAGAACCCATCGGTAAGTAAGCAACCACTCAAAGTTTCGTTTTACAGATGCAAAGATACGTGCTATAAATAGAAGCCGTATTACACAATTCTGCAAAACTGTTGCATCATCTTAGTTTTGAAAAATGAAAAATAGGTTTTTATTTTGTATTTTTGCAAACGGAACAAGGAAGTATAAACACATATCCTATCCCAATTATTTATTCATATGAAGTTAACTCAGTTTAAATACCTATATTGTGTTCTATTTGTCGCAATCCTGCCAATTGTTGCGTGGGCTGGCGTAGAAAAGCGTAACTTTACACTCGTAATTGATGCTGGCCATGGTGGACACGACGCTGGAGCCGTAGGAGCTTTTTCAAAAGAAAAGAACATAAACCTAAGCGTGGCATTGGCTTTTGGTAAGTTGGTTGAAGAGAATTGTCCTGATGTGAAGGTGGTGTATACACGTAAAACAGATGTGTTTATCCCCTTGCAGCGCCGTGCAGACATAGCCAATAATAGTAAGGCCGACTTGTTTGTGTCGGTTCACACCAATGCATTGCCCAACGGGCGTATAGCTTATGGTTCAGAAACCTACACCTTAGGTATGGCGCGTGCCAGTGCAAACTTGGCGGTGGCAAAGCGCGAAAACTCTGTCATTACGCTTGAGAGCGACTACAAGAGAACCTATCAAGGCTTTGATCCAAACAAAGCCGAGAGCTATGTCATCTTTGAGTTCATGCAAGATAAGTTTATGAAGCAAAGTGTCGACTTGGCCAGTTGCATTCAAAAACAGTACACACAAGCGGGGCGCCCCAATAAGGGTGTGCACCAAGCTGGTTTCTTGGTGTTGCGCAACACTTCGATGCCTTCGGTACTAACCGAGTTGGGCTTTATCACCACTCCTGCTGAGGAAACTTATCTTAACTCACAACAAGGTGTGGCCGAACTGAGCCGAAGCATATATAATGGGTTCTTAACCTACAGACGAATGCACGAAAAGAGTGCACACGACATACCTGAAAATTTGCCAACACGTTTTGCAGCAAATGCTTCACCTGCGGCTGAGCCCTCAGCTGTGGTTGAGCCTGTAGTGGCTTCACAACGCAATAAAAAAGATGTGGCTGTTGTGCCAGTAGCAGCTGTGCCTACTGCACGATTGGTGGCTGAACCAAAGGATGAAGTGGTGAATGTGTGTAAACGTTCGTCGCAAAAGTATGCTCCTAAAGTTGCTTCCGCAGCACCTGTTCAAGTAGCTGCAGCTAAGCCTGTTGTGAAATCGAATCCTGTAGTAGCTTCTAAAGAACAACCTAAAAGCACTTCGAAGTCAAAAACTCCTAACACTGCGAAGAGTGTGGATAAAACAAAAGCAAATGTCAATACCCAACCAAAGGACAATGCTCTGAAGCCTAAAGAAAAAGTGCAAAGGCCAAAGGAAACAACCACAAAAAACAAGGTTGTAGCAAAGCAGGAGAGTAAGACAGAAAAAGCCAATCAGCACACGGACAAGAAAGTGCTTGATAAAGGCTCTAAAGCAACCTCGTCCGAAAAAGGCAAACAAAAGGATACGGATGACAAAAAAGCCCATGTGACTAAAAATACAAAAGCAAAGGACGTAAAGGACTTTGCCGATAAAAAGCCTAAAACGAAATCGACAGCAGCCACTAAGTCAAAGCAAAAAATAACCTATCGCATACAGGTGGGAGCTGGAAAAATGGGCATTGAAGCCACTGATGCACAATTTAAGGGCTTAAGCGTGAATCGTGTGAAAGAAGGTTCCATGTATAAGTACTTTTATGGCAATTATGCAACTTATGCTGAGGCACAAAAGTCATTACGAACTGTTAAGGCAAAGTTAAGCATAGCCTATGTGGTGGCTTATGTAAATGGCAAGGCCGTTTCGGTAGCTGAGGCACGTGCTAAGGAACAAGAAAAGAAGTGATAGTCGTTGGCGGATTTTTTTAGTTAACTTGTCAACTAATTCTGCTAACGCGTAAGTGACCCAACTCACAATAAACTGACAATGAAAAAGGAAATGAAAATTGCCCTCACCGCTGTAGTAGCGTTGGTCCTACTTTTTATAGGACTCAATTTCTTGAAGGGCGTTAATGTGTTCAGATCAACTAATACATATTATGTAAAGTTCAAAGATGTAGCTGGATTGGCTGTATCGAATGCTGTGTATGCTAATGGTTACCCCGTGGGCATTGTACGCACCATTGACTATGATTATAGTCGTGGCGAATATGTAGTAGTGGGCATTGAACTGGATGATGAAATGCGGGTGCCTAAGCAAACACATGCCGAGCTTGAGGCTGAACTGATGGGGGGTGTTAAAATGGCGTTGGTGTTAGGTCCTAACCCAACAAATAATTTAGAGCCTGGCGACACCATTCAGGGCTCTATGCATGAGGGAGCAATGGAAAGGGTAACGGCTATGGTGCCACAAATTGAAAAGATGCTGCCCAAACTTGATTCAATCATGAACAACCTTAACCGCTTAACTGGTGACCCTGCGCTTGCTGGCACTTTGCATAATGCACAAGCTATCACTGAAAACTTAAAGCAGACTTCGGTAAAGTTGAATGCAATGATGCAAACTGATATACCGCAAATGGTAGGACACTTGAACCGCACCAGTGCCAATGCTGAAAAACTGACAGGTAAATTGGCTGCGCTCGATGTGCAAACTACGCTGAATAGTGTGAATGAAACGTTGGCCAGTGCACATAACCTATCCAATAAATTGGGCGATATGTCTAATTCGCTTGATGCTAAACTGAAGAGTAAGGATAATACGTTAGGATTATTCTTGAATGATCGTGGTGTATATGACAATTTGAATTCAACACTGCGTAATGCTGATTCGCTGATGATTGACCTGAAGGCGCACCCCAAACGTTACGTGCACTTTTCAGTGTTTGGTAAAAAAGATAAATAATAAGTAGGTGGTCAGAATGCTTTTGTGTATTTTTGATCACCTATTTAGTTTTTCAATACTACATAACCCATGTATCAAAAGTTTATTATCAATCAAGATGGTGTGTTGAAGTTTGGCCACGTATATTTGCATCGTGAGTTACTTGGCCCTGGTGAAACGTGTCCATATGGTGGCGGAGTATGGAAGGTTGATGAGGCACGACATGCTATTTTGCTCTTTGGACGCTCATTTGATTTTGGACAACCCGACTTTTATAAACTTCGTAGCATTGATTGGAGTGGGATAGGCGGTAACCCCGTATCACTTATTTATCAGCCACGTTGGCCGAGTGATGAAATTGAGGTGCCCATTATGGTGAACACCTACTTAACATAGCGTAAAATTAAATTGCAATATATTATGACACACGGACATGAGGTACTTCATATGATGAAAGGAAATCATTATGCCACCCAACAAGCTTTGGTGGATGCCATAGTTAGTAAGTTTGGGGCTGATGAACGCTTTTACACTTGTTCGGCTCAAGGCATGACTGCTGCAGAGCTGGTTGACTTTTTGGCAGCAAAGGGTAAGTTTAAGCCCTGCGAAAATGATACGACTGATTTCACTGTTGATGCTACAAAAATTTGCAATCATCAGTAATGCATATACTATACAAAGCGGAACTTCAACCGAATGGGGTAAGCTATCACACTTTACCATTCAGTTGAAGTTCCGCTTTGTTGTGTATGTTCGTATGCTACTTAGTTTCGTCAGTAACCAAGTCTTGTAGCTTCTTGTCTAATCGTTCGTTACTACTGAGAACATAAACGTGCCCCAGTATGCCTACCGATATAACACTACTTTTTCCTTTCCACTCAAATCGGCCTATAGAGCACACTGTGTAGTTATCTACTATTATTAAATTGACTGCAGCAGGCACGATGATGGATTGAATGAATGGTGAAAAAGCATCAGCACCATTCGATTGGAGAGATTGGCTCATGGCACTTGCCACTTCGCTACGAATGGTTTCGCGGTGGTCGTCAGCTTTGGGACAAGTAATTGTAAGAGCCAATAGCACTACAATGAGCAGGGCAAGCGAAATAAGTAATTTTTTGTGTTTCATTGTTTTGTTTATGCCGAGTTTCTCCACCAAAACTAATTTTGAAGGGGCATTAGAGGTTTAGAAGCGATAAGTAAGTGTTAAACCAATGTTGCGAAAACCTCTGTCGATGATGGCATCGCCATGTCCTAAGTTGAAAGCTACCATCGGACGATAGTCGAGTCCAAGGGTAAAGGGAACATCCTTCAGCGTAAAGCCAAAGCCAATGGTTCCTACAGGACCAATGAACATGCCATCGTAGTCGTCATGTTCATAATGGCCAATACCTCCACCAAAACCACCCCAAAACTTCCAAGTGGCAAAGCGAGGTGTCCATTGTGGCCACTGCTTAAAGTTCCAATTATAAACGGCTTGCATAGCAAAACCATCTGAAAGATTGAAAACCCCCGCAGTAACATCTAAAAAGTTGCGCTTGCTAAAGTGGTATTGGTATTCAAGGTCAATAGTTGAACCACCAAAGTGTGCGCCAATGGCATGAGACGTTTTTTGTGCTTGTGCATTTATGGCACCCAAGGCTATGATAAGGGCAAATAACAATTTCTTCATAATCAACTTGTTGTTTTAATGGGGTTTGTAAAGTGTCCTTAATGCAAATTTATCACATTGTAATAATGCAAATGTAATGGATAATACTTAAAAACATAAATGATAGGATACATTATTTTTAGCATTTATGCTTTAAAACATAAAACAAAATGTGTTTATGTAATATATAGTGTAAAACTATGAAGCAATAAAAAGTTTTTGTACATTTGCATTTGTAATCAAACCACCGAGATATGTCAACCCCTTTGAAACCAATACAGCAGCGCCAGGATGTGCGTGAAAATATTATAGAACAGGCTTCAACTCTGTTTCACCAACGTGGTATACGCAATGTAACAATGGATGATATTGCGCATGCTATGACCATGTCAAAACGCACTCTCTACCAAATATTTACTGACAAGGAGCAATTGCTGCTGGCTTGTGTTGAAAATCATGAGCATGAAATGCAGCAAACCTTGGAGCAAATATTTCATAACACTGATAATGTGTTGAGCTTTTTGCTAAGGGTGTTTGGGAGTAAAATGAAGGAATTAGATGAGGTGCAGTCAGCCTTTTATGCCGACATTCACAAGTTTCCTAAAGTGGTGGCACACATCAAGGCACATCAAAAGGCACAAGAGGATGAGTCGGTGGAGTTTTTGAATAAAGGTATTGAACAAGGTATGTTTCGCTCTGATGTAAACTTTCGCATTGTGGCACGTCAATTGGCTGCTAACTTTGACAGCGTAGTGCGTAATGGTTTGGTGGATGAGTATTCGCAGCGTGAAATCTTCGTTAATACTGTAATACCTTACATTCGTGGATGTGCTACTTTAAAGGGTATTGAAATGATTGATGCTTTTTTAGATGCTGAAATGAACGAATAGGTTGGGGCTCTTCATTTGAATTTACCTAAAATACTGCTCAAAAAACAAAAATAGGGCATATTGTTTATTCCTTTTGCATGGGGAGTAATCAATATGCCCTATGAACGTTTAAGTTCAAATGTAAGGTAAGTGCTTACTTTACATATACTTTTTCAATTTCAACAATATACATGGTGTGTAGCGAACCGCCAGGTTGATCATTATACCAGCGTGTTAATGCTTCTTTATCAAGAAAATCTTCAGGTTTGAATGCAGAACGGAACATTTTGCGACCTTCAATGGTGAGTCGTGCTTGTTCATAGGTGATGGCACCATGTGCTGTTTCAATAGCTTGAAGTCCCGTCTCTTTCACTTTGTCATAGTCGCGTCCCGATTTAGAACCGCAGAAATTATATATTTTGCGAGCGGCTTCATCGTTCCCTAAAAATGAAAGGGTTAGATGTTCGTTTTGCTCAATGAGTGGGTAAGTGTAGCGTTCAGGACGAATGAATATAAAGGCCACAGGCTTGTTCCATAGCCAACCGATGCCACCCCATGAGGCTGTCATCATGTTAAAGTTGTCTTTGGTGCCAGCTGTAACAAGCATCCACTCTTTACCTATTAGTTCAAAAGCGTTTTCATGCGCTAGTGTCTCAATTGTAACTTCCTTCATTGTTGCTATTATTTGATGGGCTGAATGTTAATAATAATTATGAGGTTATAGCGTTGTCACTAAGCAGGCGACAACATTATAACCTCATAAAGTTAAGGGTAATATTACAAAAATATTTGTTGAAGAGTTGTGTTGACTCAGGGTAGCTTGTGGCTATTGTGGACAACACTCTTCATTGTGTGTCGATTTTAATTTAGGCTCAAGATTTGTTTAAGCAAATGCTATTTCTATGACTTTCTTTACAGCATCCTCAAGTCCTGCAGCATCCTTACCACCTGCTGTAGCAAAGTGGGGGGCACCACCGCCACCACCCTTGATGAGTTTGGCAGCTTCGCGCACCATTTGTCCCGCGTTGAGCTTGCGGCTTTCAACCAAGTTCTTGCTAATCATAACTGTGAGCAAGGGCTTGCCTTCATGTGTTGAACCAAATACACACAAAGTGTCGTTGGGCAAGGTGTTAGCTATTTGGAAAGCGAGGTCTTTTACTGCGTTAGGCTCAATAGCAGTAGGAATAACAGACTTAATGAGTTTAACACCATCCTTCTCTTCAGCGTTAGCTACGAGTTTGTCGCGCAAGGTGTTGAGTTGTTCCTTTACATAACCTTCAACTTGCTTTTTCAATCCATCGTTTTCTTCAATGGTCTTTTTGATAACGGCCGTAAGGTCCTTGGCATTGTTGAAGAACGACTTGAGGTTGGTGAGCATATCTTGTTGTGCGTAAACACTCTCTTCAGCAGCTTCGCCCGTGATGGCCTCGATGCGTCGTACGCCTGCAGCTACGCTGCTCTCGCTAACGATGCGGAACAAACCAATGCGGCCTGTGCTCTTAACGTGACATCCACCACAGAATTCAACACTCTTGCCAAACTGAACCACACGTACTTTATCGCCATACTTCTCGCCAAAGAGGGCAATGGCACCCAGCTTCTTAGCCTCTTCCATAGGAACATTGCGGTGGTCTTGCAAGGGAATATCTTCGCGTATGCGACGATTAACAATGCGTTCAACTTGGCGCAATTCCTCAGGAGTAACCTTTTGGAAGTGTGAAAAGTCAAAGCGTAAGTAGTCGGGAGTACAGAGTGAACCCTTTTGTTCTACATGGGTGCCGAGCACCTCGCGCAAGGCTTGGTCGAGCAGGTGGGTGGCAGAGTGATTGGCTTCACTACCGCGACGCAGTTTCTCGTTCACAACAGCGTGGAAGGTAGCTTCAGGGTGTGCGGGCAACTTCTTAGTTAAGTGAATAGGCAAGTTATTTTCGCGCTTTGTGTCAAAAATCTCCACCTTGTCATCACCATCCATCAGTACACCTTGGTCACCTACTTGGCCACCCATTTCAGCGTAGAAGGGAGTTTGGTCGAGCACCAATTCATAGTAGGTTTGCTTCTTTTGCTGTACGCGGCGATAACGCAGGATGTGACAATCGCATTCAGTTAAGTCCCAACCTAAGAATTGTGTTTCGCCTTCGTTCAAAACAACCCAATCGTCAGTTTCAACAGCAGCTGCATTACGTGCACGTTCCTTTTGCTTTTGCATTTCGGTGTCGAAACTAGCTTCGTCAACTTCAAGACCATTTTCGTGACAAATGAGTTCGGTTAAGTCGAGTGGGAAACCATAAGTATCGAACAAGGTAAAGGCTTTTTCGCCCTCAACCACGTTTTTACCCTCTTTCTTGGTTTGAGCAATAACTCCCTCAAGCATGTTGATACCTGTTGAGAGAGTGCGAAGGAAGCTTTCTTCCTCCTCTTGCATTACACGGCCAATAAGTACTTGCTGAGCTTTGAGTTCGGGATAAGCATTCCCCATTTCGTGTACCAAAGTAGGCACAAGCTTGCAAAGGAAAGCTTCGCGTTGTCCTAAGAAGGTATAAGCGTAACGCACAGCGCGACGCAAAATGCGGCGTATAACGTAGCCCGCTTTAGCATTTGAGGGCAACTGACCATCGGCAATAGAGAATGAAATGGCACGCAAGTGGTCGGCAATAACGCGCATGGCTACATCAATTTTCTCTTCTTTGCCATATTCAAAGCCCGAAAGCTCAGCTATTTTCTTAATGATGGGTTGGAAAATGTCGGTGTCATAGTTTGAGTTCTTGCCTTGAATGGCACGTACCAAACGCTCAAATCCCATACCCGTATCAATTACGTTCATGCCTAATGGCACGAGTGAACCATTGGCTTTACGCTCAAATTGCATGAACACAATATTCCAAATTTCGATTACTTGGGGGTCATCTTTATTGACCAATTCGCGTCCTGGAACTTTAGCTTTCTCTTCAGCTGTACGACTATCGAGGTGAATTTCAGAACAAGGGCCACAAGGACCTGTATCGCCCATCTCCCAAAAGTTGTCGTGCTTGTTACCATTAATAATGTGGTCGGCAGGCACGTGCTTTGCCCAATATGATGCGGCTTCTTCATCGCGCTTTAGGCCTTCCTCTTCAGAACCTTCGAACACGGTTACATAAAGGTCTGCAGGGTTTAGGTGCAAAACATCAACGAGATACTCCCATGCATAGTCAATGGCGCCCTCTTTAAAATAGTCGCCAAAGCTCCAGTTGCCCAACATCTCGAACATGGTGTGGTGGTAGGTGTCGTGACCTACTTCCTCCAAGTCGTTGTGCTTACCGCTTACACGCAAGCACTTTTGTGAGTCTGCGCGTCGGCGTGGCTCAGGGTCGCGTTGCCCGAGTATGATGTCCTTCCACTGGTTCATACCAGCGTTGGTGAACATGAGCGTAGGGTCGTCCTTTATTACCATCGGGGCTGATGGCACGATGGTATGTCCTTTTGACTCAAAAAAATTTTTATATGAGTCGCGGATTTCGTTAGCTGTCATCATATTATATAATGTGTTGTTTTTTTGATTTGTTTGCAAAGGTACTGCAAGGTGATTGAAGAACAAAGCACAAAGCAAAGAATTTTGCTTTGTGCTGCTTACTTATAAAATCTATGTCCTAACCCGTTGGCGTTTTTTTTAGTTAACGGGTTACTAAGTTGATAGGTTAACGGGGTGACAAGTTAACAAGTTAACGGGTTAACAAGTTAGTATGCCATACGTTACTTATTATGTGAAAATAAGAATGACATGAAACTTAAATAACTTGACAAACTTACCTGTCAACTTGTTAACCCATTAACTTGCCAACTCGTTGTCCTATTTTTAAAACACACTTTTTATGATTAAAAATGTACCACCAGTTCCACCACCGCTTTGTCACGTTCAGAGGGCTTGGCCAAATCAATGTTGTCGTAAAAGTATTTTTCGTAATTCAGTCGGATGTCAGCCAACACTTTTTTATTCATGGCCATACTTAAGGTGACGCCTCCCGTTACACGTTGTCGCCTCCCATCAGTAAGTTTGAGCTGACCTTTATCGTCGAGCGTTCCATCAGCATGATTATCCATCACGTCGTAACGAGCTAAAAAACTAATTTTACTAAACACCTTGTGTAAGGGTTGGTTGTAACAAGCCATAGCGTCCCATGCATTCACGTTGGTAAAAGCACCATTGTGGTAGTGTTTGCGCAGATATTCACCCTCAAGCATGAATCTGCCGCGTTGAAAGGTGATGCCTCCGTCGTAAAGATAGGTGTTGATGCCATTAGGCGAAATCTTTTGAACGGATGCTTGCAGTGTGAGTCCCACGGGTAAGAAGTATTGCACTTTGGCTGAAAAGTTGAACTTCTTTGTCCAATAATCCTTTTGGTTGGTAAGTCCAGAACCATTAAACACACCCGCTTCAAGTTGCAAAGGAATGTTTTGAAAACGATAGCCACCATAAATGCCTACATCGCGCACGTTGCCCACTTGTTTGGCTATAAATGAACGATTGGCAAAGAACTGTTTGTGGGGCGAACGGTGTGCATCAATGCTGAATGGAACACGCATTTGTCCGATGCGTAGGTCAAGTCCCTTGATAGGTAATACTCCTGCATAGGCATCTAACATTTTGATTTTGCCCTCGTCTGATAGGTCAATCTCTGCTTTATAATCAACAATAGGAGTAACAAAACCATCAAGAGCCACGCGGGCTGTACGCACTTCAAATCGGCTCTCGTTCTCGTTTGTTTGGTATTCGGCTTTAGCGCGTATTGTACCACTCACTTTAGGCAGATAGCTAAACTTTTTAGTTTTTACAGAATCGGCTGTTTGGGCTTGAGTGGCAAGGCAACTGGTTGCTGCTAATAGTAAGGTGTAGAGTAGGTATTTCATAGAGTTGTTGAACATTTCTGAAAAGATGGTGAGTTGAAGAGTCGAAAATAGTCAAGAGTCAAATGATAAAATGAGGACTATTGAGATTTTCAACTCTTCAACTCATACATTAGCGCTTTATAATTGTTGGCGGAAGTTCTTGTCAGTAGTAAGCAGACTGCTAAGTTCAAAAGCAAGTTGTTGTAACTCTTGCCCCATGTGCAGCACTAAGGTGTAAGCATTCAAGTTATTGTCTTCGCCTTGAATAGCAATACCCATTTGCTGATTGAAGTCTGCAATGTGCAATTCAATTTGTTTACTTTGCTCAATGAGTGCATCGTTGTCGGTGGCACGTTGGTTACGCATATTCTCAGATATGTTATTCATTAAGGCTATCATTTCGTTGCGAACGCGGCAGAAACGCTCTGACACCTCGGGTTCAATGGGACTGAAGTTGTTGTCAACGTGTTCGCGTGCAGGTTCGGCCATACGTATGATGCCATAGAGCATTTGACGCAATGAGTTATGAATAAGGTGAAAGTTAGTGCTTAAACGTATGGCTGCAACAGGTGGTTGTGCACGGCGTAAGCAAATGGTTTCACGACGTCGAAGATTTTTTAGTTCACGTTTTTCTTTGGTGAGTTCGCGCAAGGCATGGCGCATGGGGCGCAATGACTCGCTGAATAATCCATCTGTGCTCTCGGCCAATATGTGTGAATACTTGTCAAGTGTTTCGGCTATGCTCATGTTCATGTGGCGCGAAAGCATAGGAATGATGGCTTCACGATCCTTTTCGGCCAACATTTGCTGAAAGAGAATATCACCCTCTTGCAACTCTTTTTGCTTTTTGGTAAAGCGTTGTTGGCTGTGTATGATGCTATAAATGCCTGCTGCTACAATAATGAAAACGGCCACTACACCCCCAAAGTTCATGGCCATGGCTACAAAGAAACAAGCACTAAAGGCCACACCAGCAGTGATGAACCAACCACCAATGACGGTAAGTACACCTGTAATGCGGAATACAGCACTTTCACGACTCCAAGCGCGGTCGGCTAATGATGAACCCATGGCTACCATGAAGGTGACAAATGTGGTAGAGAGTGGCAACTTAAGCGAGGTGCCTAAGGCAATGAGTAGTGATGACATAACCAAGTTAGTTGAGGCGCGACACATGTCGTAGGCAGCTTGATTGTCAATAGCCTCCTCGGGTACTTGGAATCTGCTATCAATGAAACGAGCTATAGGAGTAGGGGTGATGTTGCTCAACGCGGTGCCTATAGAGTTGCCCCAACGAACCAAACTACGAGCTACCTTTGATGAACCAAACATTTCGTCGCCCTCATTTTTGCGTGATAGTCCAACTTCGGTTTCAGTAACCTTGCGTGCCTTTTTTGAAGTGGCTAAGGCAAATACCATGATGGCGCCAGCTGCTGCTAAAAAGTAAATGGGGGTTTTAGCCGATTCGGTTAATGACGACATCATAAAGGTGCTTGGGGTGAAGCCTGCTCCATTAGTAGTAAAGTCGCAGAATGATGAAAAACCAGCTAAAGGTACACCAATAAAGTTAACGAGGTCGTTGCCCGCAAAAGCCGTTGATAGGGCCAATGTGCCAATGAGTACGATAATGCGGAATACGTTAACTTTGAAAGCGTGAAGCAACTGCATCACGATGGTGGCTACCACAAAAATGCTTCCTAAAATAATGAGAATGTGAGTATGAATGTAATTCTTTACATCGGCATTCATAAACGAAAGGTCTTTGAGGCCTTTGAATAGCATGAAGTAAAGAATAGCAGTGATGGCTATACCACCGAAAATGCCAATTTTGTAACGAATATTTTTGGCTATGCTAAATGTAAATACTATACGGGTGATGTACTGTATGAGTGAACCAAACACAAAGGCGATGGGCACGCTAAGGAAAATACCCATAATCACTTCAAGTGCTTTTGATGTGTTTAAGTAGTCGGCCATGCTAAGTGCTGTGCTTCCGTCTGCTATTTTAAGCATGGTAAAAGCAAAGGCTGCACCTAACAATTCAAACACCATTGACACAGTGGTGGAGGTGGGCATACCAAATGAGTTGAAGATGTCGAGCAGTACAATGTCAGTTACCATCACTGCTAAATAAATGTACATGACATCTTGAAAACTAAAATACTGCGGTGAGAAAATGCCATGGCGAGCAATGTCCATCATACCATTGCTCAACACGCAGCCACAGAACACGCCAATGCCAGCTATAAGCACCAAAGTGCGAAACTTAGCTGCACGTGAGCCTATGGCTGAATTTAAAAAGTTTACCGCATCATTGCTTACACCTACCCAAAGGTCGAATGCGGCAAGAATGAAAAGGAATATGACCATTCCCAAATACATCCATTCCATACGTTTGCTGATTATAAATTAGAGTTTATATTTTTTCGTGTGCAAAAGTACTGGGGCGATGTTGGGAGTTTGTGACATTTTGGTTAAGAAAGTGTGAACATGGCTGTTTCTGCCTTATTTTGTTAAGTAGGTGTTCATATTCATTCATTGCGTAAAAAAAAAGAACGAAAGCTATAGCTCTCGCTCTTTTTTACGAAAAGTGTTTGAATAAGTTTCAAAGCCTGTTTAAATGTAATTCAAACAGGGCTTAAATGCGATGAATCATTTCACGGAAGATGTCGGCCATAAGAGGTTGCACGGCATTGGCAGCTTTTTGCACTTCTTCATGACTTACTTCCACAATTTTGCCCTCAACACCTAAGTCAGTAATGATGCTTATGCCAAAGGTGCGAATGCCACAATGGTGAGCCACAATTACCTCAGGAACTGTAGACATGCCTACTGCATCGGCACCCCAAATGTGATACATGCGGTATTCAGCAGGTGTTTCAAAGGTGGGACCCTGAGTTGCAAGGTATACGCCCTCAACAGTGCGAATGCCTTTTTCCTTAGCTATGGCGCGCGCCATGTCAAGAAATTCGTGGTCATAAGCTTCGTGCATGTCAGGAAAACGTGGGCCTGTAGGGAAGTTGGGACCATGAAGTGGGTGTTCGGGCATAAAGTTGATGTGGTCTGTGATGAGCATGAGGTCGCCAATTTTAAAGTCTGGGTTCATGCCACCTGAAGCATTGCTCACAAAGAGATTCTTAATGCCAAGTTCATACATTACACGAATGGGGAAGGTTACTTGTTTCATGTTGTACCCTTCGTAGTAGTGAAAACGTCCTTGCAGCGCCATCACCTCTTTGCCACCTAAACGGCCAAAAATGAGTTTACCGCTGTGTCCCTCAACTGTGCTAACAGGAAAGTTAGGGATGTCTTTGTACGGAAACTCGTCAATGGTATCAATCTCCTCGGCCAGGTGACCAAGACCTGTGCCAAGTATAATGGCTGTTTCAGGGCGCAATTGGGTATGCTCTTTAATCCAAGCTGCGGTTTCTTTGATTTGTTCTAACATACTGTATGATGGTTTGATTAAATGATAAGTCGTTGGGTTGTGTGTGAACTGACTCTATTTGTACGCTGATGGGCTGTACTAATAAATTGTCAGCTAAAGCAATGTTGAGCTGTGGCATGACGGGTAGCAAGCGTGTCATATCCTTTTGCGTAGTCAGTGCTATAGTGCATGCATGTTGTTGCCACATGTCATTGATGCGTTGCACATCTTTACTATTAAAAGTGTGATGGTCGGCAAAGGCAGCTACTACAACGTTAGCTCCTTGCTGCTGTAGGTGCTTGACCAAAGGTGCGGGGTTAGCTATGCCTACAATGAGCAGAATGTTTTGCCCTTGAAGCAATGGCTGAGGCAAAGGTCGCATGTCGGGAGTTAGCAATGTGTTGTAAACAATATGGCTGTAAAAGAGTTGTTGCCCCTTATCTGTTTGCAATTGCGGTCGCTCATGAGGCAAGCACTTTGTAACAACAATGGCTTGTGCACGTTTAGCAGCACTGGCGGGTTCGCGTAATCGTCCCCAAGGTAACAGGTGATCGTATGTGTAGAGTCGGTGAGCATCAGTGAGTAGCACATTATAGCCTGCTTGCACGTAGCGGTGTTGATAGGCATCGTCAAGCACAATAACGTCAATGAGGGGCTGCAGTTTTAGCAAATGCTCAATGCCTACACATCGATTTTCGCACACGGCTATGGTGGCAAAAGGGCAGTTATGCATCATCTGAAAAGGCTCATCGCCAATGTCGGCAGCAGTGTGACGTGTGGCATCAGCTAAAATGTAGCCCTTGGTGCGGCGGCCATAGCCGCGTGACAACATGGCTACCTGCCAACCTTCGTTGTGGAGCAAATGTAGCAAATACTCAACATGTGGTGTTTTGCCAGTCCCTCCCACCGAAAGGTTACCTACACATATAATAGGGAGAGGGTAGCGATGTGAATGAAGCCAACCATGGTTAAACATCCAACCTCGCAGCCATGCCACACTGCCCCATATGAGTGACAAAGGCATGGTAATGAGTGCTAAAAGTGATGAGCAAAGCTGCATATGTATTGAATGTAATGAGTAAAATAATATCTACTTGTAAAATAAAAATGAGCACCTGTTTATAACTTAGCCAATAGTGAGGTTGAAAAGTTTGATTCTCTTTTCAACCTCTCTATGGTAAGCTGGAGCTCAACTACTTAAGATTGGGCACAAAGAACATGCGAGCTTGCAAGCAGTCTTGTGGTTTCATACCATTAAGTGTGCTAACAAAGCGTAGAGGAGCGTAGTATTCGCCCAAGGCTGTTTGCAACTTCTCCTCCATGTAGTCACGTTTAATGGTAGAGTTCATCAGTTGGTCCATCCAACTTTCCTTGTTAGGCGTGTCAACAACAGTGTAACTTTTGAGCTTAGCACGTTGTGCAGCAACAGCAATGGCGTCGTCAAGTGTACCCAGTTTGTCTACCAATTTTATTTTGAGCGCTTGGTTGCCCGTCCACACACGGCCTTGCCCTATGTGGTCAACTTGTTCAGGGGTCATGTGTCGGCCAGCAGCTACACGACTAATAAATTGTCGATAGCCACGATTAACGTATTGCTGCATGGCCATAGCTTCATCGGCATTAAATCCACGTCCCATTGTACCAAAGTCTGATGATTTGTTGGTTTTTACCACATCAAAGTGTAGACCTAACTTTTCAGTCATCAGTCCGCTAACATCTGGAATCATACCAAATATGCCAATGCTACCCGTCAGAGTGGTGGGTTCGGCAACAATGTAATCGGCTCCACACGACATGTAATAGCCACCTGAGGCAGCCATGCCACTCATTGAAACAATCACGGGTTTCTTCTTTTTGAGCAATTGAATAGCTCTCCACATTTGTTCTGAAGCATAAGCGCTGCCACCCCCCGAGTTGATGCGGAGCACTACCGCCTTAATGTCATCGTTATTGGCTAAGCGGTCAAGGTCTTCAACCACCTTTGACCCCACAATATATGATTCGTTGCTTGTGATAGAACTGCTGGTAATTTGGTCAACAATGTCGCCCTGTGCATAGTACACTGCAATGCTGCCATCTCCACTCTGTGGTTTGTGAAGTTTAGCTAATTCAACAGGTGAAACAAAGTTAACCTTATCTTGTTGACTGAGATTACGCAACAGAGTGCGCACACCATCAGCATAGCTTAATGTGTCAACAAGCTGTGCCTTGACATAATTTTGTGGCTCAGTAAATGTCATGTAACGGTCGGCATAGGCATTGAGTGAATCAGCGGGCAAGTGACGTGAAGCTGCAACATCTCTGCACACGTTTTTCCATATGTCACCAATGAAGGCCGTAACCTGTTCACGGTTGGCATTGCTCATGCTTGTGAGTATGAAAGGTTCAACTGCACTCTTGTATGTGCCCACTTTGAACACTTGCATCTTAACACCCACCTTTTTAAGCAAGTCAGTGAAAAATATAGGTTGTGAGGCAATGCCATGCCATGCTAACATACCACTGGGGTTAAGTATCACCTTGTCGGCTGCAGAGGCTACGTAGTAAGCACCTTGTTCATAATTATCGCCATACGCCACAATGAACTTTTTGCTTTGTTTAAAGTCAATCAGAGCTTTGCGTAATTCCTGCACCGAAGCATAGTCAGCTATCAGAGTACCTCCTTCAAGATAAATGCCGCTGATGGCATTGTTCGTCTTGGCCACTTTAATAGCCTTTATAATGTCGTCTAATCCTTGTGATTGCGCTATGTCGTTGCCTAAGAGCTCTGAAAAAGGATTGTCCTTAGCACGTTCGTTAATAGAGCCATTGAGAGAGATGCGTAGTATGGTACCATCCTTAACTGAGGGGGTGCCACTACCAGCAATAGCAACTATAGCCAACATGAGCAAACTTATAACGCTCAACAAAAAACCTGTGCAAAAAATGCCCACTATGGTGGCAAGCACATACTTAAAGAATTGTTTCATGTGTATATGTGTATATGTGTTTATGTTATTTATTGTGTAAGACGCATATTTCTTGCACAATACTACAGGTTATGCTGTTTAAAAGTTAATGTCCACTTCAACAGGACAGTGGTCAGACCCAAAAATTTCGGTGTGAATGTTTGCATCCGTCAACTGCGACTGTAAGCGGTTGGATGTGAGAAAATAGTCAATGCGCCATCCTGCATTCTTTTCGCGCGCACGGAATCGATAGGACCACCATGAATAAATGCCTTCAGTTGTGGGGTTGAAAAAGCGAAAAGTGTCAGTAAAGCCAGCAGCTAATAATTCGCTGAACTTATTTCGCTCTTCATCGGTGAACCCCGCATTTTTCCTATTTGTTTTGGGATTCTTTAAGTCAATTTCTTGATGTGCCACATTCATATCACCGCAAACAATCACGGGCTTTTGCTTGTCAAGTTCTTGCAGATAGCAACGAAAAGCATCATCCCATCTCATGCGATAGTCAAGTCGTCGCAGTCCATCTTGTGAGTTGGGCGTATACACCGTAACAAGAAAGAACTGAGGCATTTCGAGTGTAATGACGCGCCCCTCGTGGTCGTGCTCCTCAATGCCCAGTCCGTAAGTAACGTTGAGAGGTTGGTGCTTGGTAAAGATGGCCGTGCCTGAATAGCCTTTCTTCTCGGCAGAGTTCCAAAACGATTGATAACCATCAAAGGCTATATCTAATTGGTGCGGCTGCATTTTAGTCTCTTGCAAGCAAAAGAAATCGGCATTGAGTGTGGCAAAGGCTTCGCGAAACCCTTTGCCATCGCAGGCACGCAACCCATTTACATTCCATGAGATGAATTTCATATGTAAAGTTTTATGTATAAGTAGGTGTTCAAATTTATTTTATACTGTCAGTAGAAATTATTTTTACATAGAACGCACTTTCAATGTAAAAATAAATTTGATCACCTACTTACGTGTTGGCAGAATGAGCAAACAAGTTGACAAGTGAATGGTTAATAGGTATGTTAGCCAAGTTCTTTTAGTTTTTACCATTCTTACTTTAACATAATAAGTAAAGCCTACTTACTTGTTAACTTGTCAACCCGTTAACCAATAATTCCGCCAACGGATGAAGTGTTTAATAATATTGCGAAGATAGCAACTTATCTTGATACGAAACGGCATCTCGCGTTTTTTTCTTAACTTTGCACCCATATTTTTATATAGTGAAGAGTAAATAAGTTATTAAAGAATGAAACATATATTCCTTTTACTGCTGTTGATGTTATCAACTTCGTTATGTTTGCAAGCACAGCCGCAGTTTGAATTTGACCATACAACGCAAGAGATGGGCTCGCTACTTTGGCAACATCCGCAAACAGCCACCTTTAAGGTAACAAACAAGGGAACACAGGATTTGCTTATAACTAATGTGCGCTCTGACTGTGGTTGCACCAACGTTGAATGGTCAACAGCTCCTATTGGCCCTGGTAGCACAGGTTTTATCAAGGCTACCTATGATGCAGAGTTGTTGGGGCACTTTAACAAGGGATTGGCAGTTTACACCAATATGGATGCTCAACCACACTATTTGCAATTGGTGGGTGTAGTAGCCATGAACAACAACACGTTGGCTGCAGCCTCAACTTATCCCTACAAGGTGGGTGACTATTATTTAAGCACAGATGATGTAGAGTTTGATGACGTTAATCGTGGCGACACACCAAGTGTAGTACTTTCTATATTAAATGGTAGCAAAAAATCATATCGCCCAGAGTTGATGCACTTGCCAAAGTACATCACAGCACACGCCGATCCTGCTGTTATTCGTCCAGGCCGAGTAGGACGTATATTGTTAACACTTAATAGTAGTGAACTGCATAGCATGGGGCTGACGCAAACCAATGTATACTTGAGCCGCTTTATGGGTGACCGCGTGAGCAAGGAAAATGAAATAAATGTGTCGGCTACATTGCTGCCCGACTTTATTGAAACGCCCTTACAACAAGCGTTGGCTCCTATTGCTCAACTTGATAGCACGCATATTACTTTGCCTCCCCTTGGTAAGAAAAAGAAGGTGTCAGGACAACTTATGCTTAAGAATATGGGCAAAACTCCGCTCGTAATTAATGCTTTGCAAGTGTATAACCCTGGTATCAGTGTTAGTTTGGGCAAGCGCCGCATTGACCCAGGTGAAGCTGAAAAACTGAAAATAACCATTAGCACGAACACTTCGTACTTCAAGGGGCGTCGTCGTATATTGCTCATAACCAATGATCCTGACCACTCAAAGATAGTGGTTGACGTAATGGTAAGGAAATGATTTTTTAAGTGCAAAGTTTGGCCGTTCAACAAAATGTTCGTAATTTTGCACTGCAATCGGAAAGTAGCGCAGTTGGTAGCGCACTACGTTCGGGACGTAGGGGTCGGGCGTTCGAGTCGCCTCTTTCCGACAGAAAAGGATGTGTTGTAACGCAATACATCCTTTTTTCGTGTATATAACCTTATAATACTTTGCCAAGTATAGTATCCTTAATATACTTTTAATTAATCCTTATAGAGTCCGCTTGAAAAAGTCAAGAATCGTGTTTCAATTCAAAACATGCTTACATTTTGTGATACTATATTGTCAGTAAACATATCCGCTAAAGCTCAAATAGCATAGCAACCCTATCCGCAATGCTCATAAACAGGCATTGCGGATGATATTTGGAAAAGTACCCCCCCCCTTAGTCAAAATAAGGTTGGTTCAAGAGGACCTTCCCTTGCTTCTTCAAGCATCTTCGCCCCATCTTTTTCCAGTTCTACAAGGAAAGTTTAAACCTTTTTATGACTGAATTTGAGAATTCATGCTTGTCAAACAAACTATTCAGCTGACCATACGTCGGCTGTCCGTTAAAATGTGAACCTTTGTTTATAGTTACTGAGGTTATATTTTGCAAAAACAAAAGTAACTAAAAGGGCTGAATTCCAGTCGAGGAATCCAGCCTTAATATTTCGGTCGGACAGGAATAAATTTAGATACCGCTTTTCGGAAATATTGACTTATTAAAAAGACGTAATGACGTAAATTGATAGTCATATAATGGTAGTAAGGGATGGGCAGTTGGGGGATAAAGAAGATAATGTAGGCGATAAATGGTATGTATTTACGCAAATAATGCAAATTAAGGTTATAAAGTTTATAAAAAATGCGTCTGTTTTATATGGTAACATCATTTTTGCGGGGCTATGAAATGTCTTGTATCAGTAAAAAAATTATCTCATATACCCATATTCTAACCAATAGACATCATTCTATTCAATAGATAGCATAGTACTCAATGGCACATGAGCATAGTACTCATTGCCACTTGAGCATAGTACTCAATGGCACTTGAGTATAGTACTCATTGCCACTTGAGCATAGTACTCAATGGCACTTGAGTATAGTATTCATTGCCACTTGAGTATAGTACATTGACTAAATATATTCTTGCGATTTACTTAGATATAGATATTCTATTGCGTCCATTTTCTGAAAAAGTAAGCCCCTAAGTCAAATAAAGTTTGTTTAGTCATTTATGTTGAATCAGATAAACATTAATGCCCATTAATTGAACGTTCTTTATTTGTTAATGATATGTCAAAGAAATAACAATACATCGGTAAAAAATTACCGAAGTATTGTTATCCCGAACTCGCGTTAAAAGGCAACAACTGCGTTGATATTATTTAAGATTGCTTCAGTGTAAACAAGAATTCAAGCCCACCTTCGGTTCTGTTGCGTACGGCAATTTCGCCTTTGTGAAAACATACAGCATTGCGCACAATGGATAGACCAAGTCCTGTTCCGCCATTGTCGCGTGTACGACCTTCGGTGACGCGATAGAAACGTTCGAATAATCGAGGCAAGTGCTCCTCGGGCACACCGCAACCTGTGTCGTAAACCGAAAAGTAAACAAACTCGAGACTAACCTTGTAGCAGTTTATATAGATGCTTTTTCCTTCGCCTGCGTAGCGTAAACTATTTTCAATTAAATTGCGGAAAATGGAGTGTATAAGAGAGTAATTGCCATTAATGGCCAAGTCTTTGGGAAGGGTGCAATGCAGTTGCATGTGGGTTTGTTCAAACTTGTCGTGTAGTTCCTCTTGTACATCCTTTATCAAGTGTATGATGTCAACTTGCTCGCGGGGCATAAGTTCGGCTGCCTCCTCAGTTTTGGTAATGAGGGCAACATCGCGTATGAGATCTGTGAGCCTTTCAACTTGAGCATGTGCTTTTTCAAGAAAATAATGTTTGCGTTCATCACTTAAGTTCGGACAGTTAAGTATTGTTTCAATATAGCCGCGTATACTACTTACGGGGGTGCGCAACTCATGCGTGATGTTGTTGCTCATTTGCTGTTTCAACTTTTTATTTTTCTCAGCTTTGGTAATGTCAGCTAAGGTAAGTTCAAAACTGCCATCACTATAAATGAGCACCTGTACATTAAATGTGGTGCTGCCTGCTTGAGTGGTGAAACGAAATATGGGAGCCTCCTCAGTTAATGGGCGTGTGCCCCCATTGAGTTCTACAAACTCCTTGGCGGGAGCAAAGGCTTGAGCATTCCATATGGTGTTGATGTCGGGCGTAGGATGATCGAGCAGCAAATTCACGTATTGCGTAAAACGTGGGTTGGCATAAATGTGCTTGTAGTTAGGGTTAAAGATGGCTATGCCCTCTTCAAAATAATGAAAGTGGCGCATGAGGCGTTCACGCTCAAGTGCAATCTTTTGGGTTGACTCCTCCAACTGTTGATATTTCTGCATAATGCAGCGTCCCATGTCGCCCAATTCAGAGTGTGGAAAATGAATGTGGGTGTAGTCAACAAGTCCACGGTCAGCTGACTGCATAAAGTTGCGCAGTCCCGAAACAGCTTTGCCAAAGCGGTCGGATATTTGAATAAGTATGACTAAGGCTATGGGAAATAGCATGAGCACAAACCATAAAAACACATTATCGGCCTTCATAAAGTCTTGTACCACCGTGTCGTAGGGTAGTGCTACACGCACAATGTAGTGGCCATAATTCTTGGCATAGTAAAAGTATTCGCAATGGTCGGTGTCAGATGTTCTGATGTCGTTACCCTCAGTGTTGGTTATGGCAGCCTTCACTTCGGGACGGCTTAAGTGATTGCCCATCTCGTCAATGTTGTGATGAGTTGACTCAAACTTTACGTCACCGCGTTGATTTATAACGGTAAGTCGTAGGTCGGAAGGCAGTAGCTGTAGTACGTTTTGCAGGCTAATGGTGTCTTTGCTTATTTGTTGGCGGTCAATGGTTTCAGCCACAACGTTGGCATAACTGCGTAAGCGCGAATCAAGCAAATCGCGCTTGTACTGTCGTTCGCGGTTATATTGAAACACTACCAATAGTGCGGTAAATAAGGCAAAGAGTAATGTGAAGTTGAGTAGTAGTTTTTGTTTATAACTCAAGTGTTTCATAGTTCAAAGCTGTATCCGTAGCCTTGTCGGTTGTTGATGTGAATGGATTCATCGCCTAATTTGCGACGAATGCGTGCGATGTGTACGTCGACGGTGCGGTCAAGCACATAGGTCTCACCATGCCATACGACAGCTAAAATTTCGGCACGTGAGAACACACGTCCTGGCTCTTTGGCTAACATGCTGAATATGCCGAACTCTTTAGGTGATAGTTTCACATCATTGTCGTGGCAAAGTACAAGCTTCTTGGCAAAGTCAATGGTGAGTTCGCCCACTTTTAATTCGCTACATTTGTTTTCTTCTTTGGTTCGTCGCAACACGGCTTTGATGCGAGCTAATACTTCGTGAAGTGAAAATGGCTTTGAAATGTAGTCATCTGCTCCAGCTGAGAAGCCTGTTAATAAGTCATTTTCAGTGTCTTTGGCTGTAAGGAATATGATAGGGGTTTTAAGTTTCAACTCGTTGCGTAGCTTGTTGGCCATGCGGTAGCCCGACATGCCGCCTAACATGACATCGAGCAAAATAAGGTTGTGCTCGGGTGATAAAATGTGTAAAGCCTCTTCGGCAGATTCTGCGGTGTCTACTTCATAACCAGCGCTTTCGAGGTTACATTGTAATATTTCGCGCAAATCGGGTTCGTCGTCAACGACAAGTATCTTTTGTGACATAATTTTTTATGTGTAATTTCGTTTGTTGATTTTTCGTTGCAATATTACACATTTATATATAGGTAGTGTTGCCTATGGTTGTTAATTTTTTGTGAAGATGCTGTTTACCCACTTAACATTTTACTTTGTCGGTAAAGTTGAGACCCTTTTAGACCAACATCTGCTATAAAACAAAAACAAGCAAAGCATTTACTGCCAATGTTTCAATAGTGCAGTAGATGTTTTGCTTGTTATGCAGTGTATTCAACGTAATAATTGTGTGTTTGAATACAAACTTGTATGTTTATTTTAAGATGCCTTCAAGTTCCTCAACATCACGTCTGAAGTTTTTATCTACACCGATGCGTCGCCCCACTTGGTTGCAAGCATAAAGCACGGTGCTATGGTCACGTTTGCCAAACATACGACCTATTTGGCTATAAGTGGTTTCAGTGTACTTGTGTATAAGGAACATGGCTATTTGCCGAGCTTGCACTATGGCTTGCTTACGGCTTTTTGATGTTAAGTCTTTAGGCTTAGTGCCATAACGTTGACACACGGCCGAAGTAATGTCGTCGGCCGTGAGTTCTTTCTTTTCTAAATTCACAGCACGTGCCACAACACGTTGGGTAAGTTGTAGGTCAATTTCGCAATTGTCAACCACCGAATAGGCCATGATAGAGTTAATAATGCCCTCTAACTCGCGCACACTGCTCTCAACATTTTGAGCTATGTATTGCACCACATCGGCTGGAATTACTTTTTGCAAGCCATCGCGCTTGATTTTTGAAATGAGTATTTCGCGACGCAATTTTGTGTCGGGCTTTTCCATTTCAACCACCATGCCCCACTTAAAGCGGGTGAGCATACGCTCTTCAATGCCTTCGAATAGCACAGGTGGACGATCGCAGGTGATAATAATTTGACGATTGTTTTGCTGCAAATGGTTGAATATATGGAAAAAGGCCATTTGCGTTTTAGAGGTTGTAATTTCTTGTATATCGTCAATAATCAACACTTCAATTGACTGATAAAAGTTGATAAAGTCATTTTGGGTGTTGTGAATGACAGAGTCGGTGTATTGCGTTTTAAACACATGAGCCGAAACAAACAATACACGCTTGTTGGGATCATTCTCTTTAATGCGCACACCAATGGCATTGACAAGGTGTGTCTTGCCTACACCACTTGGGCCGTACAGAAAGAAGGGGTTAAAGGCACTACGCCCTGGAGTTTCGGCAATGCTTAATCCTACACTGCGTGAGAGCTTATTGCTATCACCCTCAACAAAGTTGTCGAAGGTATAACGGCGATTGAGCTGTGAATCGAGTGGGGGGAGTGCTTGGCTTTCTTGCTGCGGGGTAACGCGGTAGCGGTTAATCTCTTTTCCCTGCTTTTTAGTTACCATGTTAAGCAATGGCTCGGGTGCAATGTTGCCTAAGGGGGCTTTCTTAATAATATATTGCAACTTAATGCCACTGCCCATGTAGTGGTGAACCACTTGCATAAAGTAGTTTACATAACTTTTGTCGAAAAGCTCGGCAAAGGTTCGATTGGGAACACCCACCTTCAACTCACCTTGCTCAAAACTGATATATTGCAAAGGTTCAAACCAAGCAGCGAAAAGGTCGCTTGGTATATTCTGCTTGAAAAACTTCATGCAGTCTTGCCAGTTTTGAGGTGTAGGAGTGTCCATATATATGCCGCTTTTATGTAATGCCCTTATGTTTGGGTGTGCAAATTTCGATATTTATTTTGGATAAAAAAAGCTATGAGGGCATTTTATGTGTGCAAATGCGTGACAACTGTGTGTTGACGTATTGATAGACTCTTTGCCACATGACATCGAGCATAGCACTGGCCATGAACAGAGTGATGATGGTAACGGTTATGGCTAATGCATAAAGCGCAGTACTGCTTGTTTGTTGGTCAATGAACTTTATGAGTTGAAAGTAATGAGGACGTACATAGGCTTGTTGGTGTGTGAGGTAGGCGGCAAAACTGCCTGCTGCTACCACATTGATGATGTGGCTTTTAAACTGCAAACGTGTAAAGAATAGTAGCAACGACATGGCACTGATAATGACCAATGGATTGCTATAGGCAGTGAATAGGGGTAAAAACCAATTGTGAAATTGGGGGGCAAAGAAGGCTGTGCTCCATAAAGTGAGCGACATGATGAGTGTGTTGACTATGTAGGGCATTAATAGGGCTACCGTGTGATAACGCTCTAATCGTGGGGCTAAATAGAGGCGCATGTAGCGTCCTAACAGGTAAAGCCCAAAGAATGAGATGGTTGAAAATCCACGCGAAAGGTCGCTGCTAACAAATGAAAGGGGAATGCTAAGGGTGAAAAATAGCACTAAAAAATGACGCAGTTGCTTTTCGCTACTTTGTTGTACAAAGCTGTTGAGCACGGGAGTGAACAGGTAAAGCAACACATAAGCTCGCACAAACCAATAGCTCCATATAACCTTTAGGTAGTCGTAAAGCTGATGAGGCAGTGGTAAACCTAAAAGGTACATAAACACGAACATGGCAAGACTGATAAAGGTACACTCGCTCACAATGCGTAGTAACCCTTTCAGTTTGAAACTGGTGCCAAACCAACCTGTGATGAGTACAAACACATTGACACACTGCATACAGGCTGCAGCGGTGGTGATAATTGACAACCAACGCCAAGGTGCATGTGTGATGGATGACGTGTGTGCGTAGCCAAAGGTTTCGAATGTGGCATGAAGCAATAGCACCATGAGCATAGCTATGATGCGTAGCAGTTCAATGTTTGATTGTCTTGCCTTGTGCATGTGGGTGTGGTGTTAGGCAATGCTCAATAGTTCAACATCGAAAATAAGGGTGGAGTTGCCTGGTATGTCACCATCGGTGCGACTACCATAGGCCATGTTGGCGGGTAGGTAGATGGTCCATCTATCACCTGGGCGCATTTGGCTCAGGGCTATTTGCCAACCTTCAATTACTTCAAACAACCGAAATGCTGCGGGTATGCCGTCGCGGCGCGAGTCGTCAAACACGCGGCCATTAATAAGACGACCCGTATAGTGCACACATACTACGCTGCGTAGATCGGGGCGGCGACCCTGTGGGTTACCACTTTTTTGTATTTCGTAAAGTATGCCTTTAGCTAATTCTTTTACTCCCTCCTCTTGTTTTTTGGCTATAAGGTAGGCTTCGTTCTTTTGCTTGTATTCAGATTTCTTGCTCATCTATTATAATTGCTTGTTGTTGCAAATGTAAGGAAAACTATTGAATTTGTGGCATTTGTAGTCCCTTGTTATCAAAAAAACAGCCCTCACGCTAATGGTGATGGGCTGTTTTAAGATTATATAGTAATGCTATTGTGTTGTGAGCTATTATGAACAAATGTGGAGTTGTATGCTGCTATCAACACAAGGTGAAGGCTTTTATTCACCACGTTGAATGTAGGCAATAACATCGCCTTTATTGACGCGTGCACCTTGTTTTGCGTTGATTTCAACCAACTTGCCACCCATAGCTGCGGGCAGTTCGCTGATTTGGCCGTGCGTGTTTTCAATGTAGCAGAAGCGATCACCCTCATTGTATTCCTTACCAATGTAGGGTTCTATAGCTTTAACACATTCACCATCACCACCAATTTCCCACAGAATGGTACCACTCTCAGGAGCAACAATGGCATCGGCCTTAGCGTGCTTAAAGGCAGTAGCCTCTTCAATGCTCATGCCGCTGGCACCAGCTTTGTCTTTGGCTGCTTGTAAGTCGGCTAAGAAACGTTTTTTAGCTGCACCGCTCTTATAGTCGCGATACTGTGTTTCGTGCATGGCAAACTCAAAGAGTTCTTCATCGTCTTCACCACGATCCCAGCCATTCTCTTCCATTTCCTTTTCAAAGCGAGCCAAGTCATCGGGATAGTAACTTTGGGGGTCAGCGTCGGTAAACTCAAAGCCTTTTTCCTTAGCCAACTCTTTAATTTCGGGTGCCACCTCACCAGGCAAACGTCCGCTCTTGCCTAAAATCATACCCCAAATAGAGTTATCCATCATTGAGTAACGAGGCTTACCCATTGACTCTGTGAGTAAGTTCATCAAGGCAATGTTCTTAACATATTGTGAGAAGGGGGTAACCAAAGGAGGATAACCTACACGAGGCCAAACATAAGCTACTTCGTTAAACAATTTTACGAGCAACTCATCTTCAGAGAGTTCAGCTTCGCCTTTAGCCTTACGATTGTTGTTGATAGCGCCCATCACACCTGTAAGGTCAGCCATCATTGAACCCATCATACCACCAGGCAGACCGCAGCCCAATAACAATGATGACATAAGTTTGTTGGCAGGGTTCATGAAGTAACCCAAGAAGTCGTCAATAAACTCTTGCGTTAACTTGCGAGCCTCCATATAAGCATCCATGTTAATCTCGGGAACATCAAAGCCAGCATGCTTCAGCATTGATTGCACTGAAATAACATCAGGGTGTACTTTACCCCATGAGAGTGGTTCGATAGCTGTGTCAATAACATCGGCACCATTGCGGCAAACCTCAAGAATAGAAGCCATTGATAAGCCAGGGCCAGAGTGACCATGATATTCAATAATCACCTTAGGGTGCTTATCCTTAATCATCTTGGTGAGCTGGCCTAACATAGCAGGCTGCCCAATACCAGCCATATCCTTTAAGCAGATTTCAGGTGCACCTGCTTCAATCAGTTGGTCAGCAATCTTGGCATAGTACTCTGCAGTGTGAATGGGTGAGTTGGTAATGCAAAGCGTAGCTTGGGGAGTCATGCCAGCCTCAAGAGCGTAATGAATGGATGGGATGATGTTGCGTACATCGTTGAGTCCGCAGAAAATGCGAGTGATGTCAACACCCTGTGCGTGCTTTACCTTGTACATGAGTTTGCGTACATCAGCAGGTACGGGGAACATACGCAATGCGTTCAAGCCACGATCAAGCATGTGAGTCTTAATGCCCACTTCATTAAAAGGCTTAGTAAAGGCACGAACCGCCTTGTTAGGATTTTCACCATAAAGCAGGTTAACCTGTTCAAAGGCACCACCATTGGTTTCAACACGGGCGAAGCATCCCATTTTTATGATAACAGGTGCTATGCGCTCCAATTGGTCCTTGCGCGGTTGAAACTTTCCGCTGCTTTGGAACATGTCGCGATAGACAAGACTAAATTGAATCTTACGCTTTGTCATATATTTATTGCAAATGTGTGTTGGCTCATATATAAAATAACACGTTATAAATAACAATTTGACTTTTGGGCCAAGGAGCCTAACTCATTGTAGGTTATAACATGCCCTATAGCTGAGCCTACTTATTATTCCTTATTTTAAGTAAATTGCTCAAATCGCTTTAATTTGTGCGGTGCAAAAGTACAAAAATTATTTTGAACACCTACTTATCGACAATAGAAATGGTGAGAGAATGTGTCAATAGGTATTTATTGCCATTATGTTCGTAGTTGGGTCATTGAGTACTTTTGCCTCTAAATAGTGCTTCTTTAGGGTGGTTCTAAAAAATTTGGTTGTTATTTTTATACCCTATCGTGTGTGTATTTTTGACAATTCACCCCGCTATGCTCCTTTGTTTACTAACAAAAATACACACATGATAGGGTACAAATCAACTTATCAGAATGATTAGAACCACCCTTTAATGATTTTTATGTGCCATGCATCAAATGTAAATCACAGAAAATGCCGAACTTTGTATGCGTAAGAAATATGTAAATAATCACTCCTTAAATGATTCTTTTTGCCAATGACAACAACCCTTATTGTTTTAATTGTTACTGTCATCTTTTTTATATGGGGTAAAATTAGGGCTGACGTAATAGCTTTAGCGGCCTTAACCACACTCCTATTATTAGGTGTGCTCACTCCAACAGAGGCTTTAGCGGGCTTTTCATCTCCTATAGTTATTATGATGATTGGACTCTTTGTGGTGGGAGGTGCCATTATGCAAACGGGGCTTGCACGCCTTACGGGTAATAAACTGATGGCTTTGTCGCGTGGCAATGAAAAGGTCACATTCTTGCTCGTAATGATAGTAACCTCTTTTATTGGCGCATTTGTGAGCAATACGGGTACGGTAGCTTTGATGATGCCTATAATTGTAAGTTTGGCTTCAGGTTCAGGTATGCAGTCAAGCAGGTTGCTCATGCCGCTTGCTTTTGCGGGAAGTTTGGGGGGAATGCTCACTCTTATTGGCACTCCGCCCAACCTTGTGATTGATGAAGTGCTGGCTGAGGCTGGATATAAATCTTTGAGCTTCTTTTCATTTTTACCCGTTGGCCTTATTGTTATAGCGATAGGTATAATTGTGCTTATGCCACTGAGCCGATTATTTTTAAGTAAGCAAAAGACTATAAAGCAAAGGGTGCAGGGCAAGTTGCCTGAAGACCTGGTGGACGAATACCAATTACTCAATAATTTGCATTGTTATAGTGTACCTCCTAAGAACACTATGAAAGCTGATGGAGTCGAAAGTATGAGCCTTGTGGGCAAAACGCTCAAAGAGTTGAGCATACAAAAGCTATATGGTGTGAGTGTGATTGAGATAAGAAATGAAAAGAAGTCTCCACTTTCAATTGTGAAGGACTTGAATCAAACCTTAGCTAAGAGCAATAGCGTTATAAGTGAGGGCGACACCTTGTACCTAATGGGTAATGAACATCAAGTAAAGTGTTTTGCCGCTGACTACGGACTGCAAAGGTTGAGTGATGTGAAAATAGACTTTTATGATTTAGGACTGATGGAGATTGTTGTGATGCCAACATCCAGTTTTGTGGGATTGCGCATAGGTGAGGCCAATCTTCGCAACCGATTGGGCATAAACGTGTTAGGGGTGAAAAGAGGAGGCGAAAGCCGACATGTAATAGCAGCAACTTCGCCCGTTGATGTCACCACATCGGCTATGGGTAAGAGTGAAAATACGCTGAGTAATGAGTATTTTACAGATAACATTATAAACACCAAATTACGTGTGGGTGATGTGCTATTGGTGCAAGGAGAATGGTCAAATTTGTCGCATCTGGCTTATGATACAGAGAACTGGGTTGTATTGGGGCAGCCTGACAAAACGGCCGATAAGGTGATATTAGACTATAAAGCCCCGCTCGCTGCTCTCATCATGTTGCTCATGGTAGTGGTGATGGTGTTTGATTTTATCCCCATAGCTCCTGTTACAGCTGTTGTTACAGCGGGGTTACTCATGGTGCTTTGTGGTTGTTTTCGTAATGTTGAAGCTGCTTACAAAACCATTAATTGGGAGAGCATAGTGCTAATAGCTGCCATGTTGCCCATGTCAACAGCATTGGAAAAGACGGGAGTGTCAACCTTGGTGTCGCAAACACTGGTGAATTGCCTTGGCACTTACAGCCCCATGTTGCTTTTGGCAGGCATATATTTTACCACATCGTTATTGACAATGTTCATTAGTAATACGGCTACGGCTGTCTTAATGGCTCCGATAGCCTTAACTGCGGCAGTACAAGTGGGAGTGAGCCCTTATGCTTTTCTTTTTGCTGTTACGTTAGGTGCCAGCATGTGTTTTGCCTCACCCTTTTCAACTCCACCCAATGCGTTGGTTATGAAAGCTGGGGGCTATAGCTTTATTGACTATGTAAAGGTGGGGTTGCCCCTTCAAATTATTATAGGCATTGTCATGACATTTGTGCTTCCATGGCTCTTTCCTATGTAAAAAATTCCGTTTGCTACAAGGTGCAAAATCTTGCGGCAAACGGTATCTTTTTTAGCATGTAAGTAGGAAAGTAATGCAGATGAATAAGTAGGTGCTCAAAGTTATTTTGAAAACCTACTTATTACTTAATGTTGTTACGTATTTTCTTAAGATAAGCATTCAGTGCCTCTTCATCTTTATTGTCAATAATGCCGATGAGTTCCTTCAACTCTTCACGAATTTTTGAAACTTGTCCGCTGGTACGTGGGTTGAACAGAATTTCGCGTAGCAAGGTATCATCTTCACCTAACACTCCGCGCGCAATTTGCATGTGACGCTTAAAGGTAGTACCAGGGGCGTCTTGATGCTTCATAACTGCAGCAAACACAAAGGTGCTAACAAAGGGGATGCTGAGTGAGTAAGCTACGGTTTCATCATGCTCATCGAATGTGTACTCACACACGTGTAACCCCAAGTGGTTGTAAAGGTCGCGAAAGAAAAGGCGACCCATATAGTCACCCTCAGTAATGATTATAGCATTTTCATTACTAAGAGCACCTAAGTTGGCAAATGTAGGGCCAAACATGGGGTGGGTGCTCACATATCGCATGCCGCATTGTGCATAAAATTCACGCAATCCTGTCTTTACAGATGCTATGTCGCTAATGATGCAGTCGTGTGGCAAATGTGGAATGACCGATTTAAACACGTCAAGCGTGTACTTCAATGTAACGGCATTGATAACCATTTCGGGCTGAAAGGCATCAATCTCTTCAAGTGTTGTAAAGCGTTGCGTGTTATACATAAAGCGCAAACGCTTGGCATCAATGTCATAAACGGCTGTCTCGTGGTCAAAACTGAGTAGGTCAACAAAGAATGACCCCATTTTACCCGCACCGAGAATCAGTATTTTCATTGTTGTAAGAGTTGGTATTTGGCAATCTTGTTAGGCTTGCCGCACTCGTGGCATATGTGATGTGTGAAGTTTTGTATTAGGAATATGGTTTATATAGACGATGCAATTGCTGTTCAAAATGGCCTATCCCACCTTAATATTACATGTAAATTTCATACATTATTATCCCACTACGAGTGCGGCATGCTTTTTTATTGATTCATTACTTCAATTTGTTGACGAACACTCTCTTCGTGAATGCTTTCAAATACATCTTTAATAAAGTCAGATGACATGCCACAAAGCACCCCCTGTGCACCGCGCTTGTCAAGAATTTCGGTGTAACGACTTGTCTGTACCACAGTCATGTCATGCTTGCGCTTGTATTCACCAATTTCGCGGCTAATGCGCATGCGTTTAGCAAAGAGTTCAATAAGAGAATTATCAATTTCGTCAATTTGATGGCGTAAAGCGCTGAGGCTTTCGGTAGTTTCAGTAACCTTGCGAATTACCAACTTGTCAAGAATGAAGTCAAGCACATCAGGTGTAACTTGTTGGCTGGCATCGCTCCATGCTGCATCGGGGTTGCAATGGCTTTCAACAATCAAACCCTCAAAACCGAGGTCCATGGCTTGCTGACAAAGTGGAGCCACTAATTCGCGCTTACCACCAATGTGGCTGGGGTCGCCAAAGATAGGCAAACCAGGGCAGCGACGGCGCAATTCAATAGGAATGTGCCACATGGGTAGGTTGCGGTAGAGCTTTTTTTCGTAGGTTGAGAAACCACGGTGAATAACGCCCAAGCGTGTAATGCCTGCTTGGTTAATGCGTTCCAAACCACCAATCCATAATTCAAGGTCAGGGTTAACAGGATTTTTTACCAACACGGGAATGTCAACTCCCTTGAGAGAGTCGGCTATCTCTTGCATGGCAAAGGGGTTAGCTACCGTACGTGCACCAATCCATAGCAAGTCAACACCAGCTTTAAGGCATGCCTCAACGTGAGCATGTGTGGCAACCTCGGTACACACCTTCATGCCCGTTTCCTTTTGCACCTCCTGCATCCATGCAAGGCCTGGTTCGCCAACACCTTCAAAGCCTCCTGGCTTAGTACGTGGCTTCCAAATGCCAGCGCGGAAAAGTTTTACACCTTTTTTAGCCAATTGCAAGGCAGTGTTCATTACTTGCTCTTCGGTTTCGGCCGAGCATGGGCCTGCTATAACAATAGGACGTTTGTCGTCGTGTTCAGTCAGTTGAAGTGGGGTAAGATTGAGTTCCATATGTTTAGAGTAAGTTTAATTGTTCATTTATATAGTTTTAAAAACAGCTTGAATGCGTTCAAGAGCTTCGGCTAATTTGTCCTCCTTAGCGCAGAGAGAAATGCGAATGTAGCGTTTACCATTTGAGCCGAATATAAAGCCAGGTGTGATAAAAACTCTTGCTTCATGTAGCACTTTCTCGGTTAAATCTTCAACGTCGGCATAAGTATCGGGAATTCGTCCCCAAAGGAACATGCCAACTTGCGACGGGTCATATTGGCAATGTAGCGCATCCATAATCTGTCCTGCCAGTTTGCGGCGTCGTGCATAAACGTTTACATTGGCCTCATGGTGCCACTCGTCAGAGTTTTGATAGGCTTGAGCTGCAGCCAATTGCATGGCACGGAATGTGCCAGAGTCAATGTTACTTTTCACCTTCAGTATCCAACTAACAAAGGTGGCATTGGTAGCAAGCATGCCCACACGCCATCCTGGCATATTATGACTTTTACTCATAGAGTTAAATTCTATGCAGCAGTCTTTAGCACCAGGCACTTGCAGAATGCTCAAATGTTCCTTGCCTAAAATAAAACTATAGGGGTTGTCATTTACTACCACAATGTTGTGTCGGTGAGCAAAGTCAACCAAGCGCTCATATGTTTCGCGGCGGGCAGGAGCACCTGTGGGCATATTGGGGTAATTAACCCACATGAGTTTTACATGATCAAGGTTCATTTGCTCCAACTCATCAAAGTCGGGTTGCCAACCATTTTCAGGTCGTAAGTTGTAGTTAACAATTGTACAACCCAAAATTTTTGATAATGAAGTATAGGTAGGATAGCCAGGGTTAGGCACTAACACCTTTTCTCCTGGATTAACAAAGGCCAATGTAGTGTGCAGAATACCCTCTTTAGAACCAATAAGTGGCTGAATTTCACATTTAGGATTAAGTTCAACATTGAACCATCGCTTATAAAATCCTGCCATAGCCTCGCGCAGTTCAAGTATACCTGTTGTAGGCTGATAGCCATGTGCCGTAGGCTTTTGTGCTTCACGGCATAAGGTTTCAATTGTTTCAGGCGAGGGGGGCATGTCGGGTGAACCTATGGCTAATGATATAATGTCCTTGCCTTCAGCATTTAGGCGAGCTACCTCTTTACCCTTTCTTGAAAAGTAGTATTCGCTTACGCTGCTTAGTCGGTCGGCAGGTTGAAATGTGCATTCCATGTGAATATATATATTATAGGTATAAGTTGAATAGTATCGTAGTGTAAGAGCTTGGGCTACTTGCCCATGTATTCACCCAAAACTTTGAGTTCGCGTAGCAGAGGTCTTACCGCGTCAATGCTCTGTCTGTAGCGTACATAGTCATCATAGCTTACATCAACGTAGAACATATATTCCCATTCGCGGCCAATGATGGGCAATGATTGTATTTTAGTTAAGTTGATTTTGTAGAAAGAGAAAATACTCAGCACCTGTGAGAGAGAGCCCTCTTCATGTGGTAGCGTAAACACCATACTACTTTTGTTAGTGCGATGCAAATCGCGCATTTTGTCGGCCGACCAAGGGTCGCACATCACTAAGAAGCGAGTGTAGTTGTGTTTATTATCCTCAATGCCTTGTTCTAAAACCTTCATGCCATAGAGTGGGGCAGCCCCTGCATGGCATATAGCAGCGTGCCCGCGCAAGTGTTTGCGACTAATCATTTCGGCCGAACCTGCGGTATCTTCAGCCTCAACCACTTTAAGCTTTGGGTGTTTAGATAGGAAATCGCGGCATTGCATCAGGGCTACCGGGTGAGAATTCACTTCGGTGAGTGTATCCCAATCGTCCTCGGGCAAGCACATAATGCTATGCTCAATGTGGAGTTTGTGCTCGCCAATGATGGTCATACCACTTTCGCGCAGCAATTCATAATTGTGAAGCAACGAGCCAGCAATGGTGTTTTCAATGGCCATCATGCCCAGTCGTGAGTAGTCATCACGCATCTGTTGAAATATCTCCTCAAACGTGTCACAGCAAATGAGTTCTACATCGTCGTTGTGGAAATATTGGTGGGCAGCAATGTCATGAAATGACCCCTTGATGCCTTGTATAGCGATTTTCTTCATAAACTATTGTTGAGTAACAAAAAATCCCGCTTCCTTATGCAGGAGCGGGATACCTTTGTTCGTGTCAAGTTATTGATGTTGGCATGCGACATCCCGCTCTGCTTGTTCGGCAAAGTAAAAATAAAAACCGTAAAAGTAGAATGCGTTAGTCAGCATGTTCATAATCGTTTTAATGTTTTGTTTACATCGGCAAAAGTAATACTATTTTTGTTTTCTGCAAACATTTCGTCAGAATATTTACAAAAAAAATGTCTGAATGTAATAAACTGCAATAAGAATGTAGCTTTTTACATCTTGACGCAAGCATTAAGTAACGTTTCAATAGCTTCTCGATCCATATGTTGACCAATGAACACTAATTTGTTCATGCGGTCGCCATATTCATCGTCCCAATCTTTAAATGCTGCAGGGTTTTGCTGTTTAAACTGTTCCAGTTCATCAGCAGGCATTGTTGCATACCATTGACCTGCTTGGCTGAGCGAGACTTGTTTGCCTGCTTGTTCAAACACATAACACATGTCAGGTTCTGTAGCAAAATAGCACAATCCTTTGCAACGTATGACGCTCTTAGGCCAAAGACGTGCTACAAATTGGTCAAACTCAGTCATATCAAAAGGCTTGCGACACTTGTACACAAAGGTGCTGATGCCATATTCAAGTGCTTCGCCCTCTTCTTCATTCTCTAAGCCATGATGGTGGTGGCAATGGCAATGCCCATGTTCGTGGTCATGATGCTCGTGTTCGTGCTCTTCATGATGTTCGTGCTCTTCCTCTTCATCATCATCACCCTCAACGGCCTCAATCCATTTGGCAGACGTGGCTACCTTTTCAAAATTAAATAGCCCCGTGTTCACTAATTTATCAAGGTCAACATCACAATAGTCGCAAGTAATGATTTCGGCTTTAGGCTGAATTTCGCGCAGAATGGCTTTGATACGTTGTAATTCATCGGGTGCAACTTCTGATGCCTTGTTAAGCAAAATCATGTTGCAGAACTCCACTTGCTGAATGACCAAACTTGCCAAGTCATCCTCTTTCATGTCCTCTTTATAAAGGTCATGTCCCTCGCTAAATTCATCGCGCAAGCGTAGCGCATCAACCACCGTAACTACAGCGTCAAGTTTAGCAAATCCCTTGGTGGCCAAGTTAGGATACATTTGAGGATACACGCTAATGGTTTGAGCAATAGGAGCAGGTTCGCATATGCCACTGGCCTCAATAACAATGTAGTCAAAGCGTTGTTCGCTCACAATGTCACTCAGTTGCTGCACAAGGTCCATTTTAAGTGTACAGCAAATGCAACCATTTTGCAAAGGAACAAGGCTATCATCACCTTCGCCCACAATGCCACCTTGAGCTATTAGGCTTGCATCAATGTTCACCTCGCCAATGTCGTTGACAATAACGGCAAACTTAATACCCTTTTTGTTTGAAAGAATGCGATTGAGCAGAGTTGTCTTGCCACTTCCTAAATAACCGGTGAGCAGGAGGACCGGCGTAACCGTTTGTGTCATTTTATTATATATAAAACTTTTGATTCAAAGTACTACTCAGTGTCGGGGCATGTTTATGATTCATTTACGGGGGCTAAAAATAGGGCTTTTACTATTTTAAAATCCTGATCATAATTATTAGAACGCCCTTACGCAATTACCCCAAAATGTTGCAATAAGGCTTTTGCTGCAAAAAAAATCATAGGCATGAGCAGTGCCGGGAGCAGATTAATGGTTTTACAATCTTTAATGTGTAGCACACCTAATCCCGAGGCTGTAATCAGTATGCCACCCACAAGTGAAACTTCAGCAATAAGTTCAGTTGAAATAAATGAACGTGACAACAAAGCAATGCCATAAATGGCCGACATCCACGCAAACACAGCAATTGACGTAATAGCCACACCAAAGCCGTATGATGAGGCTATCACCACCATTGTTACAAGGTTTAGGGTAGCTGCAGTCATTAAGTAGGTGTTATCGTTGTAAAGTGCGCTCATTACAGGTCCCATCATGGCCAGTGTTCCCACACAGCAAAGCAAAATGCTTGTTGTAATGCCTTCGGCTAGGTTAGTAGTCGAAATGCGATGCGTAGCACGATCCATTCGTTGATCCATCTTTAATATAGTGCCTAACAGTCCGCCTAATGATAAACAAAAAATGAATAGTACAGGATATTGTGTCTTTTGCATATTGTCAATGGCCACGTTCATGCCCAGAGCAATGGCACAAAGTCCCATAGCCGTGTTTAGCACATTGATATACTTTTCGCTGATGCCACGTTTAAACAAAGCACCGATAGCACTGCCTACAATCACGGCAATGGCATTGATAATGATGGCGTACATTTATATTCTATTAAGTGTGTTATATTGTATACTATAATATAAAACATATCGAGTGCAAGTGAATTTTAAGCCAAGCCAATAGTAGTCAAATTTTTGTGTTATTTATGGAAGTCTAAGCAAACACTTGCATCGTAGTTCTCTACAAAAATACGATATAATATGTTTTGAACCAAACTTTGTTCAAAGAAATCATGCATTTGCAAGTAGTTGTGTGACATATATAAAACCCATTGGCGGAATTTCAGGTTAACGGGTTAACAAGTTGACAGGTTAACAAGTAAGTATGCTTTACACCACTTATTATGTTAAAGCCAGAATGACAGGAAACTTAAAAAGCTCGGCAAACTTACCTGTTAACCCGTTAACTTGTCAACTTGTTTACTAATTCCGCCAACGCGTTATATAAACTAATTTTGAATGCCTACTTGTTATATTTTGCCTTTAACATAATGGTATTTGCATCTGTACTACCTATTTTGTTGTAAAGAAAGATCTTTGCTGACCCGAATACGCGTAACCTGATAATGAACTTTCAAAAAAAAATAATACGGAATACCTATTTAAAAAGCACGTTCACAATGTACACCTTATTAATATAATGCTTAAATTTGCGGCAAAATAATTCATAAATAACAAACAAACCAACATTATGCAAAATATAGATTGGGCGAATTTGAAGTTTGGCTATATGCCAACTGACTACAATGTACGCTGCTACTATCGCAACGGCAAATGGGGTGAAATTGAAGTATCGTCATCAGACGTCATTAACATACACATGGCCGCTACGGCCCTTCATTATGGACAAGAAGCCTTTGAAGGCATGAAAGCCTTTCGTTGTCCTGATGGCAAAATACGTGCATTCCGCATTAAAGACAATGCCGAACGTTTGCAAAGCACGTGCCGAGGCATATTGATGCCAGAACTGCCTACCGAACTCTTTGAGGAAATGGTAAAGAAGGTAGTTAAGTTGAACGAACGTTTTGTACCGCCTTATGAAAGCGGTGCTTCACTTTACATCCGTCCTTTACTCATTGGTACAGGTGCACAAGTAGGGGTACATCCAGCTGATGAATACTTATTTATGATATTTGTATCACCTGTAGGTCCCTACTTTAAAGGTGGCTTTGCAACCAACGACTATGTCATCATTCGTGAGTATGATCGTGCCGCACCACTTGGCACAGGACGTTACAAGGTAGGTGGTAACTATGCTGCCAGCTTGGCTGCGAACAAAATGGCACACGATGCAGGCTATGCTTCAGAGTTCTATCTCGATGCAAAAGAGAAAAAGTATATTGATGAGTGTGGTGCAGCTAACTTCTTTGGTATAAAGGATGGCAAATATATTACACCCAAGTCATCGTCAATTCTGCCTTCAATCACCAATCGTAGTCTGCAGCAGTTAGCTAAAGATTTAGGCATGGAGGTTGAGGTACGTCCTATACCTGAAGAAGAGCTTTCAACCTTTGAAGAGGCTGGTGCTTGTGGTACAGCAGCAGTTATCAGTCCTATTCGCAAAATTGATGACCTCGAAAACCATAAGAGCTATGTTATAGCTAAAGATGGAAAGCCTGGCCCTTGGAGCGAAAAGCTTTACACCCATTTGCGTGCTATTCAGTATGGTACAGAGCCTGACGTGCACGGATGGACCACTGTTATTGAATAATCATATGACGTTAAGACGTAAAGCTTTGTGCATGGATGGAGTAAAGACGGTTTTAATGAAATAGAACAACGCCTTATAGCCCTCATTCATTCAAAATGTCATTAACGCTAAACACTTCAACTTGTAATAAAAGTTCAAGAGTTTTGTTAGCCAAGAGTAATGTACCATGCATCTATCTTCACTACCAAACTCTTGAACTTTCATTTTTTTATTAAATAACTTCTATACCTTAATATATATAGGTAAAGAAAGCACATTAATAACCCGTTGGCGGATTTCGGGGTTAACGGGTTAACAGGTTAACAAGTAAGCAGGCCATACGTTACTTATTATGTTAAAGTAAGAATGACAAGAAGTTTAAAAACCTTGACAAACTTACCTTCTAACCCGTTAACGTATCAACTTGTTTACTCATTCCGCCAACGCGCATTAATATTGAATTCATGAAAAAGTTAACGCATTTATTTCTTATCGGTGTAGTGCTAACAATAGTAGGCTCATTCGCAGCCTGTAATACCGATAAAAAGAAATTGGAAGACAAAGATCGCGAATTGTCTGAACTTCGCCAATTGGCAGAGTTAGACAAAAAAGAAATGGAAAACCAATATGCCGAATTCGCCAGCCAATATGGTGAATTAAAAAAAGGCATCAAAGATGATTCGCTTGTCAACCGACTTAATCAAGAACAAGCACGTGCTGAAGCATTGCTTAAGGAACTGCAAAACACCAAAGCCAATAGCTCGGCTGAAATATTACGATTGAAGCGTGAATTGGCCACAGTGCGTGCTGTGTTGCGCGACTATATACGTCAGGTAGACTCTTTGCAACAAATTAATCATACCCTAATTGGTGAACGCGATTTGGCACGTGCCGATGCAGAGCGTGTGCGAATGGAGAATACAAACATACAAGCAGAAAACTCACATCTTAATGAACGTGTAGCCATAGCCGCTCAACTTGATGCTACAGGCATATCAGTTTCACCCTTGAAAAAGAATGGTAAGGCTGCTAAAAAAAGCAAAGATATAGCACGCTTCGCAGTGTCATTTACCATAACGCGCAATGTGACAGCTCGCACTGGTAATCGCACTGTTTATGTACGCTTGCTCAAACCAGGCCAGCAAGTCGTAAACCAGTCAGGTACGTTTAATTACGAAAACCGTAGTATAGGTTATTCAGCAGCTAAAACAATAGAATATACAGGTCAAGAGGTGCACGTGACGGTTTATGTGCCCGTAAGCGAATTTTTGAGTGGAGGTAAATATGCAGCCTATGTGTTTGCTGACGGACAGATGATAGGCTCGGGCAGTATGTCGCTAAATAAGTAAAAACGGCAACTTTTCTTGTTATGCAATAGGAGCGTGCACGAAGAGATGTGAGGTATGTAAAGGCAAAAACAAAAACAAATACTTCTTAGTATTTGCCCTATACTTATATACTAAGCATCATTCGTGCACACTGCTTTTTGCAGTTAACAAGTAGGTAACTTAGTAGTAAAATACCTTTTAAAAAAGGAAGTAAAGCACCAAAAAGCATAGTCTTAGCATGCAATGTACACCAATGCTCTATCTTTTTAACAATCATGTTTGTCAAATGCCAAAAAAAATGCAGAAAATAGTGGTCATTGTTTTTTTAAGTATTATCTTTGCCACGTAAAAATGTGCCGTATGCAAAATGTATGTGGCAAATAAAGTGAAATTCAAATAAAACTAAAATTTCTACAAACAATTAATCTTTACAACAATGGCAACTACAAATGCTAGCGCACCTAAGGGTGCACCCAAACAATCAAAGGGCTTTACCGGCATCAAGTCTGGTTTCGCCGTAATCATCGTATGTGCAGTTATCGCAGTATGTCTCTACCTCTTCGGTGCTGGTAACCTTTCAAACTTCAAGGGTGCTGAAGGCGATCCCGCAATGTTCTCTGTATTCTCAGACAATACTTACGAACCTGCAGGTATCATCGGTACTGTTTATAAAGGTGGTTTCGTTGTACCTATCATTTGGACTTTGTTCGTAACTGTAGTAGCTTTGGCTATTGAACGTTTCTTCGCTATTCGTAACGCTTATGGTCGCACAAGCTTGACTAAGTTCGTTGCTGACATCAAGGTTGCTCTTAAGCAGAACGACCTCGTTAAGGCACAGCAGCTCTGCGACAAGCAACGTGGCTCAGTTGCCAACGTTGTAGGCGCAACTCTTCGCAAGTACAAAGAAATGGAAGAGAATACCACTTTGACTAAGGAACAGAAGGTGCTCTCTATCCAGAAGGAACTTGAAGAAGCAACCGCTCTTGAAATGCCTATGATGCAAGAGAACCTTCCTATCATCGGTACAATCGTAACACTTGGTACTTTGATGGGTTTGTTCGGTACTGTGCTCGGTATGATCAAGTCATTCTCAGCCATGGGTGCTGGTGAAGGTGGTGCTGACTCTTCAGCCCTTTCAGTAGGTATTTCTGAGGCCCTTGTAAATACTGCCTCTGGTATCGCAACTGGTGCGCTCGCCGTTATTACTTACAACTACTACACTAACAAAATCGACCGCTTGACTTTCAGCCTCGACGAAGTTGGTTTCACTATCGTAGAAACATTCTCAGCAACTCACTAATCGCATAAAAAGGTATTTAAGACATGGGACGTTTTAAAATTAAAAAACAAGATACGTTCATCGATATGACCCCGATGAGCGATGTCATGGTCCTGCTGCTTACCTTCTTTATGTTGACTGCTACTTTCGTTAAGGAAGAACCCATCAAGGTGGTAACACCTGGTTCGGTATCTGAAATCAAGATTCCTTCTACCAACTTGCTCACTATCTTCGTTGAGAAGAACGGCAAGGTGTTCATGACAATGGATTCACCCGAAGGCCTCACCAAACTTGCTGACGCAATGAATGAGGCTGGCAAGTTGAGCCTTTCGCCACAGGAAGTGAAGGAATTTGCACAGGCTCCTACATTCGGTACTCCGCTTAACACCATCAAAGGATGGTTGGCCAGTGGTGATCAAAAGAACGAATTGCTCACTAAGAGCAAAGAGGCTGGTATTCCTTGCGACAGCGTAAACAATGAGCTCAAAACCTGGGTAAGCACAGCACGTGAAGCGTGTGGCGAAAATATGCGTATCGCAATTAAGGCTGACAAGTCTACTTCCTACGCTGTAATTAAAAGAGTTATGGATTCTCTGCGCGAGATTGAGGAAAATCGTTACAACTTGATTACCTCACTTAAAGGCGTAGAAAACTAAAATTTGAATGTTATGGCAAAATTAGGTGGAAGTAAACAAAAGAAGATGAACTCGCGCGTGGACTTCACGCCGATGGTGGATATGATCATGTTGCTCGTGACATTCTTCATGCTTTGTACAACACTCCTCAAACCGCAGACAATGGAAATTTCAATGCCTTCGGATAAAGAGGATATAAAAGAAGAAAATCAGAGCCAGGTAGCCGCTTCTAAGGCTATCACTATCCTCATCGATGAGAATAACACGCTGTACTACTTTAAGGGTAAACCCGATGGTGGTACTGACATCCCCGACGAAGGTAAATTGTTCGCTACAACTTATGGCAAGAATGGTCTGCGTAAGGTGTTGCTTGAGAGCAACCCACAGGCTGTAAAGGCCGTACAAGCTTTGAAGGACAAGTACGCTCGTATGGTTACCTCAAACGTTCAACAAGAGCAAAAGCAAAAGGCTCAGTTTAAAGAGGAGCTTAACAAAATTAAGAATGCCGAGTACACACCAAGTGTAATCATCAAGGCTTCTGACAAAGCTACTTATGACAACTTGATCCAAGTGCTTGATGAAATGCAGATTTGCAGCATTGGACGTTATGTAATTGATAAGTTTGCAGACGGTGATAGACTCAAAATTGAGGCTCTCAAGAACGGCACTGCGCAGTAATAACAATAAGCTAAGTATAACAATTTATTATGTCTAAAATAGATTTAGCATCAAAACAATGGTGTGACTTGGTCTTCGAAGGACGTAACAAGGAGTACGGAGCTTATCGTAACCGCGCCAATAAAGGCAAGTTCCAACTCCGTGCAATTATTATCGTTCTTATCGCCATTATCGCAGTAGCCGCAATCGTATTGGCAAAGAATACGATTGAGGATGCGCTGCAAAGTAAAAAAGATATGGCTTCTGAAGAGGTTACCGAACTTCAAGAATTGAAGAAGGATGAACCTAAGAAGGAAGAACCTAAGAAGAAAGAACCTGAACTTGAATACGAAAAGCCTGTTGAAAAGGTAAACGTGAAGTCTTCAATTCAGTTTACTGTTCCTAAAATCGTCGAGGACGACAAGGTAGATCATTCTAAGGAACTTAAAACTCAGGATGAAGTTACCAAGAATAAGTTTGCTATCGCTGCTCAAGATTACACCAACCCGAATGGTGATAATAGCGGTATCAACATCGATGACTTGAAGGAAAATCAACGTGCAGGTGGTACCACTGTTCCTCCTAAGGAACCTGAAGTTGTGGATAACGCCATCGTAGAAGTTCCTGCCACTTATCCTGGTGGTGAGGCTGCCTTGCTTCAATTCGTAAGCAAGAACCTCGTTTACCCCGCCATCGCTCAGGAACAAGAATTGCAGGGTACTGTAGTTCTTCGTTTCAAGGTTGATGTTGATGGTTCAGTAAGTGCTGTAAAGGTTGAAAAGTCACTTTCAAAGGAATGCGACCAAGCAGCAGCTGCTGTAGTACGCAAGCTTCACCGCTTCGTTCCAGCTAAGCAACAGGGGCACCCCGTTCCTGTATGGTTCCGTCTCCCGATTCGCTTCCGTATTCAGTAACATTGATTGCTGATACGAGTTTTTATATCGTATGCTAAAAAAAAAAGAGTGAGTAGCTTTTGTGCTGCTCACTCTTTTTTTTGCATCTTGTTTGTGATGTTTTTATTTGTTCGTGAAGGTTTGTTGCTCTGGTTGTTTTATAGAAAGCGTATTTGAAAACCCCTAAGTCTTTAGCTTAGGGGATGAAAAATGCGGGGTAGCGCAGCTACCCTTGGTTTTCAATATATTTCTTGATGGTCTCTTGACTAACATTCCCGATTGAAGATATCGTTCTCTTTTCTGCCCCCTTAGCCTAATAAGAATTATTGCTGTCCGCTAAAGCTTAAAGTAATGGTAAAAAATAACTTGACCAATTTTAAAGTTAAGTAGTTAATTAGGTATTACGTACTCTAAAGGTATTGAGCACATGCTCAACGCTTATGCATATTAGTAATACGATTCGTCCAACCATTGGTTGGACGAATTAGAGTACTATACTCATTGCCATTTGCAATTAGTACTACTTATCGTCCAACCAATGGTTGGACGAATTAGAGTACTAATATACTTCGTTCTTTAGCATCACATTAATGACAAAGTTAAGTATC